>ULNO01025420.1_pt1 | contig 16811 bp, 9 predicted proteins | sample 1951961 | NCBI WGS metagenome assembly ULNO01 (sample SAMEA4835581, study PRJEB28245) | human gut metagenome | biome: gut microbiome; material: fecal sample | place: Denmark | collected 2008
TTTCATATCTGTACGATTTTAGTTAACACTTTAATTCATCTGTCTGTCACAAATATAAAGATTTCTTTTATAAAAATAGCAATCTAAAGACATAAAAAAACTCGCATAATCAAAAGAATATGCGAGTTTCTTATCATTTGTATGAATATTCAGATATGATTCATTAAAAATCGGCATTACGTGGGGTACGCGGGAACGGAATTACATCGCGGATATTAGACATACCCGTCACGAAGAGCAACAAGCGTTCAAATCCCAGTCCGAATCCGGAGTGAGGACAAGTACCGAACTTACGAGTATCCAGATACCACCACATATCCTTCATCGGAATATGCATTTCTTCAATACGCGTCATCAATTTGTTATAATCGGACTCACGTTCCGAACCGCCAATGATCTCTCCGATTTTAGGGAAAAGTACATCCATGGCACGCACAGTCTTACCATCCTCATTCTGTTTCATATAGAAGGCCTTTATTTCCTTCGGATAGTCAGTCAGGATCACCGGACGTTTAAAGTGGTCTTCCACCAGATAACGCTCGTGTTCAGAAGCCAAATCAACTCCCCAGTAAACCGGGAATTCGAATTTATGTCCTTTGGCAACAGCTTCTTCCAGTATTTTAATACCTTCCGTGTATGGCAGACGGACGAAGTCTTCTTTAAGTACACCTTCCAAACGTTCAATTAATCCTTTATCGAACATGTCGTTCAGGAATTTCACATCATCTGCGCAGTTATCCAAAGCCCATCTCACACAATATTTAATGAACTCTTCAGCCAAATCCATATTCTCCTGAATTTCGTTGAAAGCTACCTCCGGTTCAATCATCCAGAACTCGGCCAAGTGGCGCGGAGTGTTAGAATTTTCGGCACGGAAAGTAGGACCAAACGTATAGATTGCACCTAAAGCGGTAGCAGCTAACTCACCTTCCAACTGCCCCGAAACAGTCAAACTGGCTTGTTTGCCAAAGAAGTCATCATCATACACGATAGAACCGTTTTCATCTTTTTTCAGATCATACAGGTTCATGGTAGTCACCTGAAACATCTGTCCGGCACCTTCACAGTCAGACGCTGTAATGATAGGTGTATGAAAATAGAAGAATCCCTTTTCATGGAAGAATTTATGAATAGCAATAGCCATATTGTGACGAATACGGAATACTGCTCCAAAAGTATTGGTACGCGGACGCAAATGGGCTATCTCACGCAAAAACTCCATAGAGTGCCCTTTCTTCTGTAGCGGATACGTATTGTCACAAGTTCCCAGCACTTCAATTTCACGAGCCTGCACTTCAGCCTTCTGTCCGGCGCCTACCGACTCCGTCAACACACCGTTCACGCTCAGACAAGCACCGGTCGTGATTTGCTTCAGCATCTCTTCATCAAAGTTCGCCAGATCGACTACGACCTGCACGTTATTTATTGTAGAACCGTCATTCAGTGCGATAAAGTTTACTTGTTTGCTACCTCTGCGGGTGCGAACCCATCCTTTCACATTGACCATAGCGCCAAAATCTTCGCGCTTCATCAGGTCGACAATTTTTGTTCTACTAATCTTTTCCATACAACTATTTTATATACATTATTATATATAGTAGCCAGAAGTCAGCAACCGGGAGTGACAAACGCCCGGTTACTGACCACTGACTGCCATCTTCTAAATTCTTTTATTATTCAAAAGATCCCATCCGGAGGAAGTTAACTTCCTGTTCTGTAAGATAACGCCACTCACCACGGCGCAATCCTTTTTTAGTCAGTCCGGCAAAGAATACACGGTCAAGTTTCACCACCTTGTAACCCAACGATTCAAATATACGACGGACGATACGATTCTTTCCGGAGTGGATTTCGATACCCACTTGATCACGCTTCACCTCGTCAGAATAACTGATGGCATCCGCATGGATTTCACCATCTTCCAGCTGAATACCGGCTGCAATCTGGTCCATATCTGCCTTAGTCAGATTCTTATCCAAATATACATGATAGATTTTTTTCTTCAGGTATTTCGGATGTGTCAGTTTAGAAGCTAAATCACCATCATTAGTCAACAGCAATACACCTGTTGTGTTACGGTCCAGACGTCCTACCGGATAAATACGCTCAGCGCAGGCCCCTTTTACCAGATCCATAACAGTCAGACGAGCCTGAGGATCATCTGAAGTAGTTACACAATCTTTCGGCTTGTTCAGCAACACATACACCTTACGCTCAATACTAACGGTTTCATCGTGAAACTTCACCACATCAGCGCGCTTGATCTTTGTACCCAACTCTGTAACAACCTCTCCATTGACAGAAACTACACCTGCCGTGATAAATTCATCAGCTTCACGACGAGAGCAGACTCCTGCATTAGCCAGGAACTTATTCAGACGGATCGGTTCATTCGGATCAACAAATTGTTCTTTGTATTCAATCTGTTTTTTCTTACTGTATTTAGCATTCGGATCGTAATCCCCCGTACGACGTATCGGACGTGAGAATCCCTGCGATCTGTTATCGTTATTGTATCTCGGACGATAGGGACGGTCACCGCCTTCACGATTGTATGAAGGACGTTGCGGACGGTCGCCATAGGAACGCTGAGGACGATCACCACCTTCGCTGTTAAAGCGCGGACGGTAGGGACGGTCGCCACCTTCACGATTATATGAAGGACGTTGCGGACGGTCGCCATAGGAACGCTGAGGACGATCACCACCTTCGCTGTTAAAACGCGGACGATAGGGACGGTCGCCACCTTCACGATTATATGAAGGACGTTGCGGACGGTCGCCATAGGAACGCTGAGGACGGTCACCACCCTCGCTGTTAAAACGCGGACGATAGGGACGGTCGCCACCTTCACGGTTATATGAAGGACGTTGCGGACGGTCGCCATAAGAACGCTGAGGACGGTCACCACCTTCGCTGTTAAAACGCGGACGATAGGGACGGTCACCACCTTCACGATTATATGAAGGACGTTGCGGACGGTCGCCATAGGAACGCTGAGGACGGTCACCACCCTCGCTGTTAAAACGCGGACGATAGGGACGGTCGCCACCTTCACGATTATATGAAGGACGTTGCGGACGATCACCATAAGAACGCTGAGGACGATCTTCACTATTACTATTAAATCTCGGACGATAAGGACGGTCGCCACCTTCACGATTGTATGAAGGACGACTGTATCCGCCTTCTCTGTTAAAACTTCTGTTACCATCACGGCCGGCGTCCGTATTCTCACTCTTGGAGTCTTCGCGCCATTCTTCGTTTTCTGTGCTCATTTTCTTATTCGAATAAAAATTAAACTTTTGGCCTCACGGCCTGATTTTAGACACTTATATTATATATAACAATAATCACCCTTAAATTCCCGTATACGAATGGGGAGTAATTACTCTTAATTCTTTTTTGATTTCTTCGTTCACATCCAATCCTTCAATAAACTCCTTGATAGAAGTTTCTGTGATAGCCTGATTCGTACGAGTCAGAGCCTTCAAGGCTTCGTACGGATGCGGGTAAGCCTCACGACGAAGAATAGTCTGGATAGCCTCAGCCACCACACTCCAGCAATTATCCAAATCACGATAGATAGCCGTTTCGTTGAGCAACAACTTGCGCAATCCTTTCAGCGAACTTTGAATAGCAATCACAATATGCCCGAACGGAGTACCTACATTACGCAGCACAGTAGAATCTGTCAAGTCGCGTTGCAAACGTGATACGGGAAGTTTCACTGCGAGGTGTTCCAGAATGGCATTGGCAATTCCGAGATTACCTTCTGCATTCTCAAAATCAATCGGATTTACTTTATGCGGCATCGCACTCGATCCCACCTCTCCGGCTTTTATCTTCTGCTTGAAATATTCCATCGAGATGTATTGCCAGAAATCACGGTTCATATCGATCATCACCGTATTGATACGCTTCATGGCATCGAAGATAGCCGACAGATTGTCGTAGTTCGAAATCTGTGTTGTATATTCCTCGCGTTCCAATCCCAGTTTCTCTGCAACAAACTGATTTCCGAATGCTTTCCAATCATATTCGGGATAAGCCACATGGTGTGCATTATAATTTCCGGTTGCACCGCCGAATTTAGCAGTTACAGGGCAAGCCCTCAAAGTAGCCAGCTGACGTTCCAGGCGATAAACAAAAACCATAATTTCCTTTCCCAACCGAGTTGGAGATGCCGGCTGACCGTGAGTTTTGGCAAGCATCGGAATGGATTCCCATTCAGTAGCATACGTCTTCAACTGCGCAATCAGTTCTTCAATCAGCGGATAATAAACTTGCTCCAATGCTTCCTTGATAGAAAGAGGGATCGATGTATTGTTAATATCCTGCGAAGTCAGTCCAAAATGAATAAACTCTTTGTACTCTTCCAATCCACCCAACTTATCAAACTCTTCTTTCAGGAAATACTCTACGGCTTTCACATCATGGTTAGTCACACTTTCAATATCCTTGATACGCTGCGCATCGGCTTCCGTAAAATTACGGTAGATATTGCGCAATGACTCGAACACACTCTTATCAATTCCCTTCAGTTGCGGCAACGGCAGTTCGCACAAAGTAATAAAATACTCTACTTCTACCTGCACACGGTATTTAATCAACGCATATTCAGAAAAATATGCAGCTAAAGCTTCAGCCTTGCCTCTATATCGGCCGTCAATCGGAGAGATGGCCGTAAGTAAATCAAGTTTCATATTGTCGTTTAGATAATTATCAGGCTGCAAAATTAACTCTTTTTCCTGAGTTATAAGGCATAAGGGGAGAGAAAGTTTGTATAAAAGAGACTAAAATCACGATGAACGGCCAAAGGTGAACAGTCTTTAAACAATCAACGATGAACTACTTGCATTTTACCATCGTTGCAAGATAGTTCATCGTTGATCATTCATCATTCAAAAACCGTTCATCGTTTCACTCAGCCCTTAAGCTTCATCAACACCGGTGTTTTCACTGTTTTCACTTCTGTTTGAGGGGTTTCATTCAATTGTTCAAAGATAACAATCTTATTTTCACCCTTCTTCAGCCATACACCCGGAACATAGAGTGTTTGCTGAGGACCTACTTTCCAGTAACGTCCGATATTAACACCATTCACAAAAACGATACCCTTTCCCCAGCTTTCCATATCCATAAATGTATCTCCGACTTTATCCAACGTAAAAGTCCCCTCATAAAGCACCGGACAGCCTTTCAGCTTAGCCACTTCAGACGGTACATTTTTATGTGTATCAGCTTTCAATTTGGTCAAATCGGGCATTTCGTCCATCGGCAACTGATACATATCCCATCCGCCGACAATTTCCTTACCGGCTATCTGAACCGGGCTAATAATTCCCTTGGTATTATGTACGATCTCGCTACCATAATTAATGCGTCCCATATTTTCAACCAGAACCTGCAGAGTAGCATTAAACGGCACCTCTATCTCCATGGAGTAGGTCTTGGTATTCCGATTCAGCACTCCTACCTGTTCACCATCCACATAAACAACGGCATAGTCACGCAACCCCGGAATTTCAAGTGTTCCGCTAATCGGCTGATTGAAATGACGAGTATACAATACATATCCATACCCCTGATTCAATTGTTCAAAAGTCAAGGGAGTATCAGACGACACGGGTTTCTGTTTTTCTGCAAAAGCAAGTACATCCGCAACTTTATTCAATTGAATAGAAGGTATTTCGATAACAGGATTAGGAGCCGGAGCTTCAGGAATTGTATATTTAACATATTTCTTGATCACATTGCGAATCGAATCATACTTTGGAGTTACCCAGCCTGCCTCGCTAATAGGAGCATCATAATCATAACTGGTCATATCCGGCTGAATATCACACTTCTTATCATAATTAGCACCACTCGTAAAACCAAAATTCGTACCTCCATGCACCATATAGAAGTTGAAAGAGACATCATTTTGCAGATACTTCTCGGTTTGACGAGCAATCCCGGAAGCTCCTATCTGCGGGAACGGCTCTGCCCAATGCGACAGCCAACCCGGATAAAATTCTGCAACCATATACGGACCTTTGCCGTCGTGATATTGATCAACCACTTTTTTCAAATTCTCAATATCACTTTCGCCATTCGCCGTAGGCAAAGCTCCCGGAGTAGCCCCACCCTCAAAAAGCCAACTGCCATCAGAAGTAAACAGAGGTACATTAAATCCTGCATCAGCCAACTGCTGCTTGATTTTAGCATTGTAAGCGCGATGTTCTTCCAAAGGTATATCCTTACGCTGGGCAACATATGAACCAAATTCATTCTCACACTGCACCATTACAATCGGACCACCCTTTGTACACTGCAAACTACCGACCTCTTTATAAAGACGATCGATATACGCTTTTGTATATTTCAGAAACTCCGGATTATCTCTCCTGATTTCCATTCCTTTCACATTTTGCAACCACCAAGGATAACCACCGAATTCCCACTCGGCACAAACATAAGGCCCGGGACGCAAAATAACCATCATCCCCTCTTCACCTGCGGTTTTTATAAATTCAGCCAAATTCTTGTCACCTGTAAAATCCCATTTTCCGGGCTCCGGTTCATGAAGATTCCAGAACACATAGGTAGCCACTGTATTTAACCCCATACCTTTCATCATCTGCAACCGATGACGCCAATATTGATGAGGGATACGGGCATAATGCATCTCACCGGAAAGAACAGGCGTTATCTTTCCGTTACGATAAAAATGTCCATTCTTGATTTCAAACGTAGATTTCGACTGCGAGAACACGCACAATGGCATGACAGCCAACAACAAAAGTAAAAAAATCGATTTTGTTCGCATGGTAGTATTAATAGGTTTATTGATGAAGCAAAGTAAAGAAATAAATCACTTTCCCGCCAAATTTCCCTTTGTTTTCTTTTAAAAAATAACTTGAATTAATACACCATTGTATCAGGTAAAGTACAAAAAAGAAAATCCTTACAGAAATATTCTGCAAGGACTCCGTATAGAGTGGGCGTTGACGGATTCGAACCGCCGACCCTCTGCTTGTAAGGCAGATGCTCTGAACCAGCTGAGCTAAACGCCCGATGTATCTTTCTTCGAAGAATATATAGCAAAATTGAATCTCTTTTCAATGTGGGCGTTGACGGATTCGAACCGCCGACCCTCTGCTTGTAAGGCAGATGCTCTGAACCAGCTGAGCTAAACGCCCATGTATCTTTCTTCGAAGAATATATAGCAAAATTGAATCTCTTTTCAATGTGGGCGTTGACGGATTCGAACCGCCGACCCTCTGCTTGTAAGGCAGATGCTCTGAACCAGCTGAGCTAAACGCCCTTACACTTTCTTTTCAAAAGCGATGCAAAGGTATGGCTTTTCTTGAGACCTACAAATTATTTGCGATATTTTTTTTCAAAAAGTTTTCAACAGGTATAATAACAAACTGATTTTCAATTATAAAAAACAAGCATACAGAGTCTCCCCGAACGTATGTCCGGAAATACAATGGAGGCTTAACTTACAGGATTACATCCGGCACCTAATAACACGTGCAGGATTACCTACCGCCACACAATCGTCCGGTATATCCTTTGTCACCACACTGCCGGCTCCGATCACACAACGGTCACCTATCGTCACGCCGGGACAAATGACAGCCCCGCCACCAATCCAACAGTCTTCGCCAATAGTTACCGGATAAGCGTACTCTTTGGGGTTACGGCGTTCCAGATAATCCATTGGATGATGTGGAGTATAGATTTGCACACACGGACCTATCAATGTATGACTTCCGATGGTGATGAATGCTCCGTCAAGGAACGTACAATTGGCATTCACAAATATATGCTCACCCAAACGGATGCCATCGCCATGATCACAATGAAAAGGCGGGCAAATAACGGAAGTAGCCGGAAGATCAGGTATCAATTCTTCAAGTAGTCCCCGATAAGTTGCGTCATACGTACTCAAGCACCGCATTCGTGCCAACAACTTCTTGGCATGTTCAAATCTCACCTGTAATTCAGGTGCCGACATATCCGCCAATTCACCGCTACGCATTTTTTCTATTTCTGTCATCTCGATTCATTCTGTTTTTCCGTTTGTAAATACATATTTTGTCTCGTCCGAAAGCTGTTCGTTAAATTCAAACCCTTCCCAGGCGAATGTCTTCAATTGTTCAACAGATTCTATCCGGTTCTTCAGAATATAACGAGTCATCTCGCCCCGCGACATCTTAGTATAAACCACTACCGTAGCCAATTTTCCGTTTTTCCAGACGTGAAACTCGGGAGTTATCACACGAACCTCCTTCTCAACCCGCTTCCAATCGAAAAGTCCCCGCATTTCGTCACTTGCCAGATTACAAAGCACCCCACCGGCTTTCTTGATATCTGCAATAAACCGGTCTGTAAGGATTGGCTTCCAATAATCAAACATCGTTCTGTTGCCGGGTTCAGGCAACCGTACATCTCCCTCAAGCCGGTAAGGCCTAATCATATCGAGAGGACGCAACAACCCATAGCAGAATGAGGTCAATCTCAGATGATCCTGGGCATAGCAAAAGTCTTCTTCTGAAAAGTCCTGGGGGTGAACTCTTTTAAAAACAATCCCTGTATAAGCCAACAATGCAGGCAATTCCCGTGTACCCTCCGAGTGAAAAGCCTGATAGCGTCTATAATTTTCAACAGCAATCTTAGGATTCACCTTTAACAGCCGTTCCAACTCCTCGACTGAAAATTGTGACATCTGCAGAGCAACCTCCGCTGCCTCCTTCCGGAAGCCGGGAAATGTAGTGAGAGGCGTTTTTGTCTTCGAAACGTCACTCATAGTTTTGGCACAAGATAAAAGTATCAGCATAGGCATTTTTCCTTATTTCAATGTTTCAAAGGAACAAAATTAATAGAAAAACGGCAGTATGCACTTTTTTTCTTATTTTTGTGCAGTCACTAAAACCTGAAAAACTAACATTTTACCTAAAATGAAGATTAAACGACTCTACTTACTGGGAGCCTGGCTCCTTTTGGGCGTCAGTGCTTCGGCCCAAATCACAAGTATTCAACCACAACCACAGCAGGTCCTTTCACAAGCCCGAAACCTGAGCTTACCGGACACCTATCTGATTGTTGGAGATACAGAGGCAAACACACATGCCGTCAGTGCCCTGAAAACCCTGCTTGCCGGAAAGCATTCGGATAAAAACGGGTTTCGCATCTATATCGGTGAAAAAGGGGACAAAGCTATCCGCAAATTCGCCCGACAGATTCCTAATCACAAAGAAGGTTATTATTTGGCCATCAATGATAAAGAGATTGTCTTAGCCGGCCAGGACGAAAGGGGAACTTTCTATGCCTTGCAGACGTTAGCACAGTTACTGAATGACAATCAACTTCCTGTAGTAGAAATCAAAGACTACCCTTCAGTCCGTTTCCGCGGTGTAGTCGAAGGATTTTACGGAACCCCCTGGAGCCACGAAGCCCGTCTCCGTCAGTTGAAGTTCTACGGAGAGAATAAAATGAATACCTATATCTATGGGCCTAAAGATGATCCATACCACAGTTCTCCCAACTGGCGTCTGCCATATCCCGAAAAAGAGGCCCTCCAATTACAGGAGTTGGTAAAAGTAGCCAATGAGAACGAAGTGGACTTTGTATGGGCTATTCATCCGGGACAAGACATCAAATGGAACCAGGAAGACCGCGATCTGCTACTGGCAAAATTCGAAAAAATGTACGATCTGGGAGTCCGTTCGTTCGCTGTATTCTTTGACGATATCTCGGGCGAAGGCACCAATCCGAACAAGCAAGCCGAACTGTTGAACTATATCGACGAGAAATTTGTAAAGGTAAAACCGGATGTCACTCCTTTGGTCATGTGTCCTACAGAATACAATAAAAGCTGGTCGAATCCCAAGGGAAATTATCTGACTACCTTAGGAGAAAAGCTGAACCCTTCTATCCAAATAATGTGGACGGGTGACCGTGTCATTTCTGATATAACCAAAGACGGCATAGCTTGGATCAACGCACGCATCAAACGTCCGGCGTATATTTGGTGGAACTTTCCGGTATCAGATTACGTACGCGACCATCTTTTACTCGGACCGGTCTATGGCAACGACACGCAGATTGCCGATCAGATGTCAGGCTTTGTCACCAATCCCATGGAACATGCCGAAGCATCCAAAATTGCAATTTACAGTGTAGCCGACTATGCATGGAATCCTGAAAAATACAACAGTGAACAGACATGGAAAGATGCTATCCGTACCATTCTGCCAAGTGCCGCAGACGAATTGGAATTTTTTGCAGCACATAACTCCGACTTGGGACCGAACGGACATAAATACCGTAGGGACGAATCTGTCGAATTGCAGCCGTTATCACAACGTTTTCTCGATAGCTACCTGAAAAACGGTTCATATACCGAAGCTGACTTCAACGCTTTGGAAGCAACTTTCGGAAAGATGGTAGAGTCCGGTGACATTTTGATGACCAACACAGGGAATCGTCCCCTCATTGTTGAAATGATGCCTTGGCTCCGTCAGTTTAAATTATTGGGCGAAACCGGGCAAGAAGTTCTGGCTATGGCCAAAGCTTATAAAAAAGGGGACAACTCACTCTTTATCCGGAAATACCGTCATGTGAAAGCACTGCAACAGCAAATGTTCCAGGTAGATCAAACCTATAACCAGAATCCTTACCAACCGGGTGTAAAAACAGCAACTAAAGTGATCAAACCACTGATAGATCAAACATTTACCACGGTCACCGAACGCTATAATAAGGAGCACGGTACACAATTGGATGCCGCAACAGACTATATGCCCCACAAACTGGTAAGTGACGTAGAGCAATTACGCAATCAGCCGTTACAGATCAAAACCAACCGTGTATTGGTATCACCTGCCAACGAAGTAATTAAATGGGGAGCCGGATGCACGCTGACCATCGAACTGGATCAAGCTTATCCGGGAGAAAATCTGGATATAGATTTCGGTAAACCGGACGTGGCTGCCTGGGGACAACTTGAAATTTCGGCTGATGGCAAAGAATGGCAGAAGGTCGATTTCAAACAGGAAAAGAACCGCATCACCTTGAACTTGAAACAAACACCTGTGGAAGCTGTACGTTTCAGTAATGTCGGCAATGCGGAACAAGAAGTTTACCTGCGCCGCTTCATGATTACTCTGGACAAATAGAAATTCATTAAAAACTTATCTGTGCAAAAGCCCCTTCCGATATTTTCGCTAAAATACGGAAGGGGCGCACACAAACAAAACAAACAATAATTCATCAACAGCCTTCACAGGCTATACCGATGAATATCACTAAAGATAGCATATAAAGAATATGCTCGTGAAAAAGCCGCCTTTCCAGGCTGCAGAGGATAAGATTAATCATTCAGCATGTTCATTTATCTTCGTACAAGAGCTTTCTCTTTCCTGTAATACACGAAATTTCATTTGTTGCTGTTCCCGCCAATAATAAAAACCTCCACACGAAATCTTACACAAAACAACATATTCTGTTTTACGCTTCCGCATCAGACGTAACAAAGGAGTACACAAAAACTTATCCGGTTCGGAAACACGTACCCTGATTGTTTTCTGCCCGGAAGAGACTCCATCGGGGCAAGGCAACCAGTCGATATCAAGTATGCCCAGAAGAGAATAACAATAAAAAGCAGAATGTTCATAAGCATACCATGCTCCTTCTTCCTGATACAGAAAAATACAATCAACATTCTGTGCTTCTATTTGCAATATCTCTTCCAGGGTCATACTACCGCAACGTTCTATTGAATAACTACTATCTTACGGGCTACAGTTTCCCCGCCGGAGGCGGAAGTCATCTGTACAGTCCCTCTCCTGTTCGCTCCGAAAGCTACGTGCAAATAAGCATGCGAACTGTATTTGCTACTGAGTTCCGACACCATGCCGTCCCCCGGAAGAGCTCCGGGAGATGCGGCGGATGGGTGTAGAAAGAGCCAGCCGGGAGATGTCGGATTCAACACCCGTACCGTCCAGTTACGATCGGTTGAACCGACCAAATCGAGGACAAACGAATCGATATCTTTCTGATCCGATATGATGGGATTCCAACTGACACGAACCGGCTGAGACAGATTATCACACGTCATAGTCAAGGTTGTAGCTACGGCATCATTGGCCGCTGAGGTAAAATCCCCCGTAATTTTATATTTGTTACTTCCCAAAGCCTGGGCAGACAGATTTGTCAACCAATTACAATCGTCAGGAAGGGTCAGAACCGGCTGAATACCACGACTAGAATATACGGTACAAATATCCACACCAGTTGCCGATGTAGTCACATCTGTTTTTCCATATAGGCTGAATACATTATTAGACGATGCCATACGGTATTGACCGTCGGCCACAATACAGGGCAGATCCGTGTCTTCATCCGTCAACTCCACTTTCAAAGCATTCGAAGGTGCAGAAGCCACAGCAATATCCGGACTTTCATATCCCGGACCATTGACTCCCACCACTGTAACAATATAGCGGTGGTTGCGTACAATGTTCAAAGGACTTCCGTCATTACCGTTCATCACTACCTTATAGTAGCCCTTTTTCCCCTTATACCGGGCTGCAATCACTACTCCCATATAGTCGGAAGCCGAACAATTGCGCTCATAAATGTATAAAGATGGTTCCGCACCATTAACCCAACCCTTACGATAATCCAGATAGATTCCACCGGTAACCGGATTTGTGACAACGGGAGTATTTACTTCTCCTGTGCAATCGGTCGGAGCCAGGAAGCCATGACAGGCCCCCTGATGTACAGTAATTCCCTCGATGACAAAATCATCCAGTCCGGTATTCCCACCTCCATTACCCTTCTTCACTTGTATACATGCTGTGGAACGCAACAGTTTCACACCCTCTGCTTTCGTTACGATATTGATTCCGTTCAATGCAAAACGTCCCCACATGACCAAAGGCATTACATGGTTTAACAATGTGCTCTCTCCTTCATCCACATGTTCGAGCGAGGCTGTCTGCAAGGAAGAGATAGCCGCATTTTCTGTCATACCGGGAGTTATATCACCAAAGTTCAAGCGATCCGAAGTGCCATCAGCACTCCGACCGTTTGCAACCAGATGAATGATACGCCGTTCTGAAGTGGCATCCAAACGGACTGTGAAATTAATCCCCGTTCCGGTGACCACCAACCTGTCACTCTCTACTTTGACGCGTTCCATAAACTTTGCGTCTTTGTCGAATATCAACAAGTCTGCGTTCTTAATATCGGTATCCGTATACGGACCACCGGCACGAGTAAGAGTATTTACTGACTCCGGTTGCGGTAGGGTTACCGAAACAGCAACATCTATCTTTCCATAAGCGGGTTTCTGTTCCTCCTCTTCATGACTGCACGAGGCAAACAGAAAAGCAATCAGTATACCTATTATATATTGTATTTTCATATTATAGCGCATTTTCATTGTTTACACTAAAATCTATCTCCTCTCCCCCTGATAATTATCGGAATAAGTATTCACGATTACAGGAGTCCAGAAGGGCTTTTCTTCCGGTCGGAACGGAACCTTAACCGAATGAGACGAGCGAGTATTGGCAGGGGCAGCAGCAAGTACTGTTACAGATGCCGAATGTTTAATACGGTCATATACAATTGTTGCAACTTTTGTATACCCCCCTTGATCATACGTTCCATTACCTCCGGTAGTAGTAATAAGTACCCGATAAGTATCATTATACAACCTTTCACCACCTTCATTATAATAATTATATTTATTATAATCCCCGGTTTCAGCAGTTCCTTTAGACATTGTTCCTCCTTTATAAGCAGTCATCTCAAAAGTCATAGGAGCAGGTGCTATCCCTGAACTAAACCATGTTGCATAAACATCCAATTTTATTTTTCGGGGAGAGTTTACATCGCCTTCCAATACAGGGGCATTAAAAAATGCAGTTTCTCCCTGTCCTTGACGTGCATCACCACCCCACTGTAGCAGCAGTTTGCCATTATAATTAACAGTCTGATTCTTGCTCCATCCAACGGGCTTTTTATCATAAGAAGAATTATTACTTCCATCACCAGATACATTATTACCTTGGAATTCAACCGCAATATCCACATCAGCCCTATCCCACATAAATTTAACAACAAAATAGTCAAAAGGAGGAATTGTTACAATAATATCCTGGTGTACTTTTACCGTAACCTGATAATCCGGGCAATCTGCATGATGGAAAGTTAACGATCCGTCACGGGCCTCATCAGAAGGTTCACGGTCTGTTGTCATAGTCAGCACTTGTGTTAACGGATTCCATCTCAAATCACTATGAATCCAAGACTCCCATGAATCGAAAATAATATTTCTACTACCACCCAATACAGTCACATCCTGTGAATTAGTGACTGCAGTCTGCGCTGAACCTGTTGGAGCAAGTGCATTTATTACCCCATCATCCACATGAATATAGCAGTTCACTAACGAAATCGTATCCGTATCAAGCGTTGTTTTATTCTTCACAACAATCTGACCATCTCCATAACAAGTATCAAAATCATCCGGCTTAATCGTCGAAGTACGTGTAAAGTTAACTGTGGTATTTCCTTTTACCCCATTCTGTATGTCTGAAGTCGCTTTGGGACTACTACCTAAGAATATCCAGTCACCTCCAATACTCTTAACTTCCACCGAACGTTTTTCGTGTACTTTAGGACAAAAGATAAGTTTATGTTCACTAACTTTAATCGTACCTCTATCCGGTCTTTGTGTTACCGGTATTTTCTTGGTCACATTATTGGCTTTAATGGTAATATACGAAGTACGCGGATGATTATCCACATAGCTATCCAAGTCGGCAGTAATTTCCACCGCATTCCCATCCAACTTTTTCACCGAAGTAATCCACGTGGCCTCAGGTGCCTTCTCCACTGTATATTCGCGAGCATTGGTATTTACATGTATTGTATCTTTAAATGCCATCCCCACCGAAGCTTTATCCGTATAAAGTTGGGTCTGTGACAAATCAGCTTCCAACTGTGTATCCTGCCAGTTCAATATCTCAGTGGAGACATCGAGCTTTCCACCAAGGAAAATGCGTACCAACAAAATTCCGTTTACTCGTGGAACCCGAGGGATTACCACATCCGTCTTCTCAAAACGTGTTCCTCCTTCACTGGCCAGATCGACACTCAGTTTAAGATGACTGGTAGTTGTGTCGGTCGGAAGTGCATTCAGATAATCAGTTCCTTTATGAGCCGGCACAATAAACCGAAGCGTATCACTGTACTGATGACCGGCCATTGCAGTATTATTATGTATAGTAAAAGTACCGGTCATAGGCTCCGCACTCACAGTAGGATTGTTTTTATTGGGATATAACCCTCCTTCCCAGTTAAGAGTCGTAGGCACATTAGTCAATTTCATCGTGTGAGTGCCATTAATATCCAGTCCTCCGGCATCGGCTATCACGACTTTGACCAATGCAACGTTCCGTGAAAGCAATGCTGTTTCGGAAGCGACATTATCCTGACCGGCAATAACCTGCTGTCCGGTAATATAAGCCGTACGCAGCTCAGGCATAGACGGCAAACTCCCACCGGCAGAACGTGTTTCCCACATTTTCAGTGACGAACGTGCCTGTCCACGGACAGGTTGTATCAATCCACTGTTTACATCTCCGTCAGCACTAACCAATGTAATATCCCATGTCCCCGCCGCAACCGGCATAGTGAGGCGGTCTGCAGCGTAAGTCACATCCGGCACTTTCTGCCTGAATTGTCCGGCAGTAGCTCCATCTCCATCAAACAGATAGACTTGCGTATTATTGATAATGTCTGCTGAAGCTCTTGTCATCCTGAAAACCAACGAAGGATTACCATTGGTTCCCCCCGGCGATTCCCTGTCATCCGTACAAGCAAACGCCAGAAAAAGCAGCAAGCCCATCAACCCTGTATATATTCTTTTTCCTGTCATAGTTCTTTTTTCATCCATTTTCTTCTGAGCGGACAAGAATACCTTACACTCGAGATGCAAGGCATTCTTCTCCCCAAGAATCATTTTATTTCCGGATCGTAAACTCTGCCGTACGTTCTGCATCCGATACACTGATCGGCTGTGCACCTGTAGGTTGGTTTACAGATTTGATTTTCAGTTTCACCTGTTTTTCCAAAGTATCCGTGCTGAACAATACCACTCCATTCACATTGGCGGAGCTATGGTTACCGTCTCCACTGATACGTAGGTCATGCAGGTTGGTAAAGACAAAGTCTTTTCCTTCTTTTGCCGTAGCATCGGGCAATGTCACACAGTTAACAATGATATCACTACCTGTGGCATTGGTCAATAAAGCTCCGTCTGAAGCACGCAACAGCGAAACAGTGAAGAAGCCCGACACCACATTATTATTCACTCTGTGGTCACCCAGTGAAGCAATGGCCAGACGTGCCGGCTGATCGACGACAATTCCACTGCAACTCAACAGTTCACCATCAAAAGCAACATTAGAACCACTCAGGCTATGTACTTTATTAAAATTCACTACCACGGTTTTAGGAAGTTCATAGCGGGTGTCCTCCAATGTCCTGACATTAAAAGATGATTTTTGCGAACCATTGGCAAATATCACTCTAGGAGTCAATCCCATATCGAAATCGAGCGCATCGGCTGTGCCTTCTCCATATATACCATCTACTATAATATTTGCCCCCGTAGCATTGGTCAAAGGAGTTCCGTCGGTTTTAAATAATCCCAGTTCATATAAAATATCTTTGGATCCCTCTTCTCCACGCTCGGTACGTACCAACTTCACAACTGCCTGCTGATCTTCGATAAC
>ULNO01017274.1_pt1 | contig 16650 bp, 14 predicted proteins | sample 1951961 | NCBI WGS metagenome assembly ULNO01 (sample SAMEA4835581, study PRJEB28245) | human gut metagenome | biome: gut microbiome; material: fecal sample | place: Denmark | collected 2008
AGCACCTATGCAATCAAATGCAAGGGTGCTTAACGCAGTAAATACGACCCTAACGGTGTTCCGCAGATTATACAGCCTTTTACAGCTCATTATTTAAGACATACTCACGCAACGAACTTGTTTTATGCTGGTTACGATGTACTTTATGTGCAACATCAGCTTGGCCACAGCAAGCCCGAAACAACGATGAACATATATACACATTTTGTTCAACAAAAGAAAAAGACTAATGTATCAAAACTTGATAGTTACCTTGCACAAAATGTAAGCTAAAAGTTTGTGCAATTTTTTCGCAAAAAATGTTCCGAGAAGCTTGATTTTTCTCGGAGCATAATTTTTTTGAGCCACCTCTTGAGCCACCTGTTTGCAATTTTTTATACCTTTTTACATAGTTTTAAGTGGATAATAAAAAACAATAAACCGCACTAAAGAGCCTGAAAATGGCTTAATAGTGCGGTTTTTCTATGGTCGAGGTGACCGTGACAAGTGGCTTGAATACTGAACAAACGGCATATGACAGCAAGTTTGACAGTAAGTTTTTGGTATCGTCATACTATTGTTATGTTATTCTTCTTCATATAAGAATCGGCAATAGCAAGATTTTCACTACTGTATTTTTGAAACACATCACAGTATGTATCAAGTGTAATTCTTATGTCGGTATGACCGAGAAGATTTTGGAGAACCTTTGCAGGCATACCTGATTCTATACACCTTGTTGCATATGTATGACGAAGTGAATGTAAATCCACTCTGCCGTAAACACTCTTATCAAGTATATCATACTTTTTCAGCGTGTTTGCGTATTGATAATTTACCTGATTAGTTGTGACAAGTTTATCCACACTTGAAGCAAATATAAGACCGTCTTTTTTATCTCCGATACACTGTTTTAAAAAATCAGCCATATCATCATTAAAATAGATTGTACGCATACCTGCTTTAGTCTTTGTTGAGCCGCTTATATATGTTTTGCCGTTAAGACCTCTGCTGACAGTCTTACAAATCTTTATTGTACGGTCATTAAAGTTAATATCTTTGACTTCTAAAGCGTTGATTTCGCCCATACGCATACCTGTAAACATTGACAAAAGCATTTGTTCCGAATAGCATATATCCTCGCTTTTGAGAACATCTATCAGCTTTTTCTGTTCATCAACAGTCAATGCTCTTACTTTTACAAGCTCCTGCTTTGACTTTGGCTTTCTGATGTTCTGCATAGGGTTTTCCGAAATAATCTTCTTTCGCATACCCTCATTGAAAACTACCTTTAAAAGCTGATATACCTTATCTAAATAGGATTGTGAGTAAGATATTTTAGAAATGAAAAAACGCTTTATTTCGTCCTCTGTAATCTCACGCAATGCAATATCATAAATAGGGCTAAGTGTTTTTAAAGTTTCGTTCTTGCGGTCATATGATGTTTGCTTAATCTCATTAAGAGCGAATTGCTCTTCGATTAACTTCTCTGCAAGCTCATATATTGTAGTGTTATCTACTTCATCAAACAAGCCTGCTTTTGCTTGAATACGGTACTCAAGCAATTTGTTTTTTACAATGCGTTCTGTTTTGCCATAGGCGGTCTTACGCTTTTTCTTTCCGCTAATATCAAGAGTAATTTGCCCTGCATAGCATTTTCTGCTTTCAACATAATAAATTGAACCGTCACCATAATCAAGTTTCTTACATTTTGACTTTTGTTTTGTGCTTTTTGTGTTAATAAAAATCGTTCCTTTCCCAACCGTAAAGCACAAAAGATTTTTACTATATCAGTATTGTATAGCCTTAAATCTTTTGTGTCAATACGGTTGCTTAAATATTATGTAAATGCTTTAAATACTCATACCCTTCTTTTCTGCGACCAGTTAAGAAAAGCATTTAGCTCAACTTTAAGATTTTTACCTACCCGTATTAAAGGGAAATCTGCTCTCAACATAATATTGCGTGCAGTAGGCAAGGAACAACCAAGTGCTTCGGCAACCTCTTTAGTACCGATGAATTTAATCTCTACACTCATATTAAGTCCTCCTTTTCATCAGGAAGGCTTTCTGCAAGTTTTAGAAACTCTTCACAAGCATAACGCCTGCCGTTTTCATCTTTTGAAGGTCTTTTAGAGCGGTAGTTATCTCCGTGAAGAGGTATTCCTAATTTACCTAAAAAGTATCGCAAGTCTTCAAAACTGTAGCCGTTATAAGATGTACCCATTTTTTGACCGTTACTCATGTCGATTATCCAATATCTCTGACACGCTCTGTACCGTAATGCCTTATAACCCAAGAACACCGGCTTTAATTCATACCCAGCTTCTCGAAACACTTCCTTAATACGCCAACTGGAATAATAATCATATGTCGTGATGAAAGTTAAATCGCTAAGCTCGCTACCGCCTGTATATTCGAGAATTTCATCGGAATCATCTTCATCACACATATTCTTTTCTTCAATCATATACATCACCTTTCACTTCGCAATGAGGATACTTGATACCTTCAAAGAGGGCATATTGCAAAATCTCGTCTGCAACAACTGGGTTAATAATAAAATTATCGAAGTCATATTCTTGACGAAAAGCTATCTTATTTGCAAATGCAATATAAATACCTCTTAAAAAGCGCTCTAAATCTAAGGCATATTGCTCTCCGTTTCGGGTATAAATATAGACATCTCCACCCTCGGCAATCGGAAATAATATATCGTCAGTGCCTTTGGCATCACCCACATACCGAGTTGCTTCTACCCAATGCTGTGCGTTACCGAAAAAGGCTAAGTATAATATGTGGCTTAACGCTTTCTCTGATAACTTCAAACTTTTGTATACCACGCTATTGTAATAAAAAGAGTATACACATACTTTCACTTTGTGGCTTCTATGCCACTTTTCACTTAAATTTTCATACATAGTGAAAACTCCTTTCTGAATTATAAATATAAAAAGAATATTGAGTTAAAATATTTAAGTATTTCGGTTTCTCGGTTTTTCGGTTTTATATTTATTTGAATTAGTTAGTTTTTAGGAAATAGGTTTCTCGGTTTTAAATGTTTTACTCCGTATCCTTTGAATAAAAAGTGCGTTCAAATTCTTCGTCTGATACTATCTGAGTATCTACAATGTTTTTGTTACTGCTTGTGTTTATTGCCGTTAGTGTAAACGGATTGTCAGTTTCGGAAATCTTATTTACAATCTCGGCAACATCAATCTTTGTAAGGTCAACACTGACAAAGCAATCTGATAAACTTTGCTGTGATAAAAGAAATTTCTTTTTAAGCCAAGCCCTTATCTGAGGGTTAATTTCAAGTTTTTTCTTATGGTATTTCTTGTATATTTCATACAGAATACTCCAAAATTCAGCAACAGCTTTTTCACCCCATATAACGCTGATTTTGTATATCAAAGGGAACAAACCGCTACCGTAAATAATGTGCTGAATACTCTTGTTAAGACTGTTGTTTTTAGGACTTTCACAACGCAAAGCGTGAAAATTACTGCATTCAATTATTTCAAGCAGGTCGTTTGTAAAATCAGTAAAACAGCTGTTAAGAGGGTCATAAAAACGGTATCTGTCACATATTTTGCTTGCAATGAACTGCGATATAGAAACATCATCTGTTATATGTTCCAATTGCTCGGTTATTTGATGAGCATAGTTTCCTCTGTATGAAGCCTCAAATCTAACCCAACTGTCGCACTGCAATGCTTCATCAAGGCGAAAACCGTTGTTGCTAATTTGTTCCGATTTTTTATCATAAACCCTGAGTAGTGACTGTGCGTTTTCAGCCCTTGAACCGATATACAATGACTTAGTAACCAAATCTCTTTCGACAGAAGAAATCTTTCTTTTACTGTGTCTATAATTACAGTCAAGCACCTGTAAACTTTCGTCCTTTAACCTACTGTATATGCTATGCGGTGATAAATCATAATTTTTGTAGTCAGCAGTTAAATCTATACGGCTCAGTCTGTATCTGTATAACGGACTTTCAATGTTGCTTAAAAATTTTCCGATATTTATATTCTCACCGTAGAAATCAAAATACCGCTTTTGATATACTGCCCAAGAGTGAGCAGAGAAACGAATTAATATTCCCATATGCACAAAAGTTTCGTGTAACGCTATAGTGAAGTAATATGGAGCGTTCTCAATAGTAAATGCTTGTGAATATGCCTGCGGCTTTTTATCACGCATTTCTACAACTTTACCGAGCAACAGTTCTATGTCTGCCTTATAGATAAATTCCTGTATCATTGAATAAGCTGTGTTCTGCCAGTCTGCACAAATATCATCAACTGGATAGAACAAAACTATAGAAACTTCGTCAACGCCGACTGTTAATTCTTTATCCATTCATATAATCACTCCTATAATATCGAACATATATTCGTTAAAATTATATTATCCCCTTCATTAAAGTGAGGGGATTGACTTGCCGTCAGGCGGTACGCACCTTGACGGTGCTACCGCCCACGGCAAAGCAATTACTTTTGCGGTTTAAGACTCTCATTAACTAAATGAATAGCACTTGCCTTTGCCGCAACCTGATGTCCTGCACTTGTCCAATACAGCGATAATTCAAGATTATCAAAGCGTACATAAATACGGCTGTTGCCGTCAATAGGATTATCAATCTGTTTATCACCGTCAATACGAACGCTAAGCCTATCAAACTTATTTTCCTCAAGAATAACGATATACTTATACCCTGTAACCGTGCTTGTTCGGCGTCCATCCACATAGGCATATGACGGTATAACATCTATCAACAATAATTTACTGCCAACAGAACCCAGTACATCAATTTTTGCATTTTTAATATCCATAGCTATCTCCTTTCTGTTTATTTTGAACTTCATTTGAAGTTCTTGATTATATAAAAACACATGGAGTTGCGAATTTTGGGATACTTTGGATAGGAAATACCCCTTTTTAAGAATTTTTAAAAAATTTTTCTGCTTCTTCAAGCCACAACTTCAAGATTTGCGTTTGCTTTGCATAGTCATAATTACGAAGTAATTCCATAAGTTCACTGGGAAAGCCCTCTAAGAGATATGTACCATACAATAAGTAATCTAATGAACATTTTGTAGTGAGCGAAAATCTAATCAGATACTCAAGAGCAGTATTTCTTATGTCTGTATACTTTTTGCTCTGAACATCACTTTTCTTTGAATGATACTTGTCCATTGTGTTTTTAGATACACCTAACAATTTGCTGAACTGTTTTTGTGTCAATTTCCTTTGTTGATGATTACAAAAATACTTGCGTACCTCATCTAATCGAGCTCTATAATCAAGAAAAAAATCTTCATCTTCATCATCAAAATCTTCGATATATTTTGAATTACCCTCTAATAAATTAAAGCAATTAAAGCAAAAATCGTTAATCTTGCTTTTTCCTGAATGTTTACAAATTTTCCTTAATTCTTCAATTTCGGGTAAATTATGACCGAAAACCAAATAATCTAAAGAAACATTAAAACGCAGATGAATGAGAAATAAAAAATCAGTGGACGGAAAAACGATTCCGTGTTCAACCTTACTGACATAATCCTTTTTATAGTTAAATTCAATGTCAGTAAGCGAATAGTCACCGTAATTATCATAATCATCATCAATTTTCGGGTTTAAAAACTCAAGAAACTCATTTACAGTCTTAGGCTGACCGTTAAAGCCTTCTTTTCTAAGCCCCTTTCTCAACTGCTGTATTCTTTCTCCAATAGCCTTCTTGTATGCATTTCTTTGCATAATTATTGACAACTTTCTTGTGCCATAAATTTACACAGAGTGCAGGACACACTCTATAAGGGTTTATTGAAGAAACGCAGGGAAGAATTGATACTCAACCAAGGTTCAGATGTATCAACCACGACAAAAAAGGTATGGTTTTGGATTTTGAAAGTGTTAGGGCACAAAGAAATGTATTATAGAGCGTAGTACAATTTTGGCTAATAGTAAAAACGCTATCTTATCAACCATAAAACATTGCCATAAACCACAAGAAGCGACAATTTATTTTAAGGTATAAAAAATAGCCCAATCAGAGTAATGATTGAGCTATTCTTGTGCATAAATATTCAATTTGCTGTATAAATAATTATCGGGATAAAGCTGTTTTTATAACGGCTTTTGTATCGTTTATGTTTCGTAACATAGGCACAACTATTTCTCTCAAAGGCTTTCCGTCAGTTTGCAGATATCCTTTGCCCCTTGATTTTGGTTCTATCATCTCCTTATTATCATTAAAAACCATTGATATACTCTCTTTGCTGAGCGTACCAAGACCTAGCACATTACCAAAGTTATCTCGTCCTGTAATATATGTTGAATCGGCTCTTTGTAAAGATATGATAATAAAGATACCTACACCCCTGCCCAACATCAAAATGTTAGCAAGTTTTTGCTTATAACTATCCTGTTCTTTCTTTACAGGTAATGAACTCAAGAAGCCACTCCATTCATCTATACAAAAGTAAATAGGTGCATATTCAGAATTTACACTTGCAGTTTCCATTCTGTTTTGTAACTCAGCAAAAACAAGGTCAAGAGCTTCCCCGATAGAATTATGCTTGTAATAATTCGGACAACCGTTAAACTCAATAAAATCTATGCCTTTAAAGTCTGCCAAAATCAATTTGACAGACTTCTTTGCTATTTGACCAAGTATGTATGTAAGAAGATAGGTTTTACCGCTTCCGCTCGGTGCTACAATCAGCAAGTGAGGTACGGACGAAAAATCAACCTTTACAGGCACTTTAACCCCTTGTGCAAAAATCGTTTGGTCTATGCCTACAATTATTGAGTTGTCATAATATTTCATCATCATACACCGTATTGCTCATTGCCGATATATTTTCATCTCTCTTTTTGGACTTAATATAATGCCTTACATCATCTTCACAGCTAATATACATCACGGCAAATTTTAGTAAATGCTGTTCCTCGTTATATACTATCTTTTCAACATATACAGTTGGAATCATACCGTAGAAATTACTGTTGTAAAATGCGTCAAGATTGAGCATACCGTAATTAAGCAAACTGCTGTCAATGTACGATTGAACAATTTGCTTTAATGTACTTTCGTCAAAATCGTATTGTTTTTGTGGCATAACAAGCTGAAAAATATAGAAGATACAACCGTCAACATAAATAGGATCATACCCTTTCGCCAAAAGTGAAGAACAATCTTTTCCTAACGGAAGTTTCAAAAACTCATTGTTATTCTTTAGCACACCGTACAGAAAACAAAGTAAAGGCGGATACACGCTTTGAACTACTTTCATTTTTGATTTAATCGTAATCTGTTTTGCAATTAACCTGAGTGCCGATTTAATGGATTTATTATCGGTTAGTTGTAATATTGCCAATAAAAAAGCAAGCAATAAAGCAACAAATAAATAACACATCAAGCCAACACCTAAATAACTTATCAAGCCAAAAAGAGAAAAAGAAGTGCCGTACTTATGGCAATCTTCTATGTAAGCTCCAGCCAAAATAAGAAATGTAATTAAAGCAACCGAAAGAAATATATACAAAGTTAATTTTAGAGATTTTTTCATAAAAAATCTCCTCCTTTAAAATAATTATTAGCACCCTTTTAGGTACAATATTATTCTACATATAGGAGTTGCAAATTTTGGGATAAAACAATGAAACCGTAGGAAATTTTTTATTTTATAAAGAGGTGTTGAAAGAATTAAAATTCTGAAATGCTCATAAAAAACAGGCTTGGTACTACCACACAGAGCCGTACCGCAAGAAAAGCAAACGAGAATTAACGCTTGATGAAATCCGTGATATGTTTGGTTCTGAAAAGTATAATCAAAGCGAAAACAAAACTCCAACATTACACAGTTGACAAAAAAGGGGAACAGCTGTTGTCATATTCACGGCGATTTTTAACGCTTTTTGCACCTCTTTTGGATTTGTACTTCGGGCAGAAAACAACGATTGCCTTGTAGCTATGCTTGCATTTGTTTTTGCATTTAAGACAAAACCTGTTGTATGTTCTTCTGCCTGTATTGGGATTTATGAAAAAATTCCATTCCTGTTTTTCCTTTTTTGATAATCTCGGCATTGTAAAAACTCCCTTCACTTGTTTGAACCGGGAGAGGCATTTTGAACCCCCTAAAAAGCAAAAAAGTTTCAAAAATATAAAAATCCCTCCGATTTAATAAATCGAAGGGGAAATATATTTTGAGTTTTATATTAAATTTTAATCGGCAATTTGAACTTCAGTCCGAATTACAGTACGCCGAATGAATTTGTATGGTGGAAATCGGTATTCAATTATGCTATAATTATTTTATATATCAAAACAGATGCGCAAAGCATAGCTTTAATTGCTTTGAAATTTTAACTTTAATAATCATCGAGAAGGGTAAACGGAAATGGCTAAAAAGAAAACTGATGAAAAATCACTGAACATAGACAATATTTTATTTAACTGCAGAAACTATTTGCGTGCCGCACGAAATTCAGGCTCGTTTTTTGAAAAAAGAGATATGATGCTTACGCTTGTATTTTTACGCTTTATCGGAGAAAAATACGAAGACGGAATTAAGGCGCTCCGCCAAACCTTAATTGAAAAAGGACTTGACCCGGATGATGAAAATATAAAAGCGGCATTTTTTGATGATGCCACATTTGCAGACGGAACATATAATCTTCCCATAGAGTCAAGATGGTCAACCATAATAAACACGCCTGCGCCAAAACTTAATGTTGCTCTTGATACCGCTTTAATCAAACTTGAGGAGGAAGACCCTCAGTTGAAAGGCTGTTTTATTAACGGTACATTTACAACAAGAAATTTAGCTCCGAATGATATAAAGAAAATTGTGGATGAAGTTAATAAAATCAGTCATAAAGAGTTTGGAAAAGAAAGAGACTTAATCGGCTATGTGTACGAATACTTCCTTAAAGAATTTGCTGTTAATGCCACAAAGGAGGAGGGCGAATTTTATACTCCTCACGATGTTGTTCAGCTTATTGCCACTATGATTGAGCCTTATAACGGAACATTATATGACCCTTGCTGCGGTTCGGGCGGTATGTTTGTGCAGAGCGCCGCACTTGTAAAATCAAAGCAGGGCAACCTTAACAGTATCAATGTTTACGGTCAGGAAAAAGAGCCGGCAACCTATCGTCTTGCAAAAATGAATTTGGCTCTTCGTGGCATAAGTCACAATCTTGGCAGCGAGGCGGATTCTTCTTTTACTCACGATTTACACGAAGGTTTGTACTTCAATTATATTATGGCTAACCCGCCTTTTAACCTTAAAGGCTGGTATAACGACAACTTAAAAAATGACCCACGCTGGGCGGATTATGCCACACCGCCCGAAAGCAACGCAAACTATGCTTGGATTTTACATATACTTTCCCACTTGAAACCTGACGGCGTTGCAGGTTTCCTGCTTGCAAACGGTGCTTTGAATGACAGCGACACTTCGGATATTCGCCGAAAACTTATTGAAAATGATAAGGTTGAAGCGATTGTTGTTCTTCCGAGAGAATTGTTTATTACAACAGATATAAGCGTTACTCTTTGGATTCTTAACAGAAATAAAAAAGGCGGAAATTATCACGGCAGAAATCTCCGTAACCGTGAACACGAAATTCTTTTTATGGATTTGCGTCAATGGAAAGAAAATCCGGTTAAACATGAGAATAAAAAGAAAGTTTTCCTGTCCTCAAAAGACTCCAAAAACACCGAGGATATAACAATAAACCTCGCCGGTCAAATCGAAAAAGCGGCTGAAATTTATCACACTTGGCAAAGCGAAGGAACTGTCAGCGAAGAATATGCAGTACCTGAATTGTATCGTTCTGTAAAGGTGTATAACAGTCAGTTGACGGACAAAGAACGAAAAAACAATGTTCCTACAATCGAATCAAAAGGATATACACTTACCCCAAGTAAGTATATTGAGTTTATCGACCACGATTTGGAAATCGATTATGAAAAAGAAATGGCTCGCGTTCAGGCTGAAATGAAAGAAATTATGAAGCAGGAAAAAGAATCCCAGCAAATGCTGGAAGACGCATTTAGGGGGATTGGATATGGCATTGACTAAGTATAAACTCGGCGAATTGATTGAGCAGTCAGACTTCCGCAATTCAGATAAATCGTTATCTGTTGATGATGTAAGAGGCATCTCAACAGGTAAAGAATTTATTGAAACAAAGGCAAATATGGACGGGGTAAGCGTTTTGTCCTATAAAATAGTTGATGAAGATGAATTTGCTTATGTGGCAGATACTTCAAGACGTGGAGAAAAAATTGCACTTGCCTACAATAGTAACGAAGGTAAAATTATAGTTTCTTCAATATATACAGTTTTTTTTGTAACAAGAAAAGATTTGCTTCTGTCGGACTATCTCTTTATGTATTTTAACCGCCCAGAGTTTGACCGATATTCAAGATTTAATTCTTGGGGTTCTGCAAGAGAAACATTTTCTTGGGAAGATATGTGCGATATGGATATTGAACTCCCATCTATTGAAATTCAGCAGAAATATGTTGATGTTTATAATGCAATGCTTGCCAATCAGCAAAGCTATGAGCGTGGCTTGGATGATTTGAAGAATGTATGTATTAGCAGCATTGAAAACTTAAAAAAAGAATATTGTAAACAATCAATTCTTCCTTATTTAGTTGAAAGGAAAAATTTGAACTCCGATATGCGATATAAAGAATTGGTGGGAGTTGGTAATGAAGGTTTTATAAAGCCAAGAGGTGCAAGAACTGAAGACACATTTTACAAGTGCAATATTTTTTATCCTAGAGATTTTGTTTATAATCCATCTGTTATTTCAAAAGGTGCGATTGCATTTAATAATAAATATGATGTACCAAAGATTTGTACAGAAGAATATATTGTGTTTTATGTGAAAGATGAAAATATGTTATTGTCAGAATATTTATTTTTGTGGTTAAGAAGAGAAGGCACTGGAAGATATCTAGACTTCTATTATATGGATAGTGTGCGAAATCGAGTGTATTTTGAAAACTTAAATGCGATTGAAATACCAATTCCGGAAATTTCTATTCAACAATCTGTTTCGAATCTATATAATGTATATTATGCCAGAAAAGAAATCAACGAAAAACTCAAATCGCAAATAAAAAATATTTGCCCTATTTTGATTAAAGGCTCGTTGGAGGAAAACTAAAGGAGAAAGGAATAATGACATATCAAGACCTTAATCAATACATACTCCATTATTTAACCGAGGACAAAACCAAAAGTGCTATTATGCTCACTGCGCCTTGGGGTTCAGGAAAAAGTTTCTATATTCAGAATGAACTGAAACCGTTTCTTGAAAAAGGGGAAAACGGAAGTCACAAATGCCTTGTGGTATCTCTCTACGGTTTGAAAGAGCTTTCTGAAATAAGCAAAGCTTTGTATTTGGAAAGCCGTGCAAAATTTTTAAATAATAATTCCGAAAAAATGGAAGCCGGAAAATTGGCAACAAAAACTATATTAAAAGGTGTTACCAGCTTTTTGGGTATTGATCTTTCGCATTCGGATGAAGATATGCAGAAGCTTTTTGAGTCTATTGATCTTTCAGGGAAACTCATCATCTTAGAAGACTTGGAACGTTCCGGAATTGATATTCTTGAAGTGCTTGGGTATGTTAATAATCTTGTTGAACAGGACGGTGTAAAAGTGTTGTTGGTTGCAAACGAAGAGGCGATTAAACAATATAAACCTTTAACGACTACTACAGAAGACCAACAAAATGTCGTTGAATTGATATATAAAGCAACAGATAACAATGGCAGAGAATTTACAGAAACAGCAAAAAAATATTTAGAGATAAAAGAAAAGACCATAAGTGACACTATTCAATTTGAGGAAGATTATTCAATGGCTATAAGTGATATTATGCACTTATTTGATGATGAAATCTTGAATAGATTTGCTAATGATAGCAATGTAAAAGATATATTGCATGTAATGAAATCGTGCAAAACATTTAATTTGCGCTCTTTTATTTTCGTTTGCCAAAAGTCATCTGACATTTTCAAAAAGCTCGGCAAAAAATATCTTTCTGATGATAATTTTGTTAAGGCTATATTTTTCGGAACGCTATTTTTTGTATTAAGGCAGAGAAATGGAAAAGACGAAAAATGGGGGCAAGAGAAATACTTTTCAGTTGAGCTTGGTAACGAGAAAGCTCCGCTATTTAGGTTCTGCTATGACTACATCACAAGACAAATAGAACGACTTGACGAGGTCGAGGACGCTTATCAATCATATTTGGAACTTATGCTGTATGACAGCAACCGTTCAAACGGGGATAGTGACATTAATACATTACAAACTTATTATATTCAAACAGAAAGCAATGTGTTAAATGCGCTACAAAGTATTGAGAAAAGGTTAGAAAATCCTGAAGACATATCATTTTATCAATATGGAACCATTGCGGTTTATTCGATTCTTATAAAGAGTTTACTTGGTTATGATATTGATAAAATCAAAAAACATCTTATTGATAACTTAAAAGGAAAAGGCAACAAACTTCAACTTGAGCAAATATTTAGAACTATTATGAGCGACGAATGTACTGACGAACAAAAAGAAGAATATGAAGCGTTGCGCAAGGAAATGGCTAAGTCATTAAAAATATGCGGTGAAATGATCCCAGAATTCGATTATCTTCCGGAACAAAGTAATCTTTTTTGCGACTCTATTGTAAAAAACGAATACAGGTACCATATACAAAAATCTTTTGCAGCACAATTTGATATGAAGAGATTATCAGAAATGTTTAAAGGCTGCACAGCGGAACAAAAGCAAGATATTCGTAGGACGTTTGTTGAAATGTATCGAGTCGGAAACATAAGAGATTTTTTGATAAATGATAAAGAATCCATCAAATTATTACTTGATTATATTAAGAGTGACCGTACCGGTGATATCGGCGACGCAATTCAGAAATTACAATACGATTGGTTTATACAAAATCTTGAAGAGATAGTAAGAAAACTATCTTAATGAGATGATACAATGGGGGACAAATTATGTCTAAATTACAAGAATACAACGGTCATTATTGTGAATCAGAATATGAATATGCTTTCATTCAGCTTTTGGAGGCTGAAGATTGGAATTACATTTCCGGCAAGCAGATAAACCGTGAAAGTAAAAGAGATGTTCTGATTGCCGATGATTTCAAAAAATTCATTTCTGCCTCTTCCCCCGAACTTACCGAAGATGAAGTTGTTAAAATATTTGATTATATCCGTCTTGTAGGTTCGGAGAGTGATTTTGCCACTTTACATAAAGTTTATGGTTGGATGGTTGACGGTATTCAGTTTACTCTGCAAAACGGAGTAGCAAAAATGATACCGCTTATTGATTTTGACAATCCGAAAAACAATATTTTCCGTGTGGTTAATCAACTTACCATAGAATATACAAATAATGGGCAGAAAGAAAATCGCAGACCCGATGTGCTGTTATATGTAAACGGTATGCCTTTATGCGTTATAGAGCTTAAAAATCCGGCGGATGCCAACGCCACTGTTTATGACGCTTGGGAACAGATTAATATTCGCTATTGGAGAGATATTCCGCATTTGTTACATTACTGCCCCCTGGCTTGTATTTCCGACGGGGTTAAAACAAGGCTCGGAACAGTACGCACCCCATACGAACATTTCTACGCTTGGAGAAGAGTTAATGACGGTGATAAGCTCTCAACGCTGCCTTTTGCGGAAACAGAAACTATGATTAAGGGTGTGTATTCTCCCGAAAGATTTTTGGAAATTTTTAGGGATTACATTTATTTTCAAGACAGCATTTACGACAAGAATGAAGTTGAAATTGTATGTAGGTATCCGCAGTTTTTCGCTTCAAAGCTTTTGAAACAAAGCATTATAAATTCTGTTGTTTCAAAAAGCGGTAAAGGCGGTACATATTTTGGTGCAACAGGTTGCGGAAAAACATATACTATGGCTTTTCTTGCCCGTCAGCTTGCGTTACGCTGTACCGATATTCCGCAAATAGGCTCTCCGACAATTATACTTATCGTTGACAGAGATGAACTGCAAAAGCAAGGTGCAAAGCTATTTACTAAGAGTAAAGAATTCTTAAATCTTGGTGAAGTATCTGTTGTTAAAAGCAGGGCTCAGTTAAGAGAAGAACTGGGAGCAAGACAAAGCGGCGGTTTCTATATTTGCACCATACAAAAATTTTGCGACCGAGAAGATGACAAAATCGGTCTTATCAACGACCGCCAAAATATTATATGTTTTTCCGACGAAGCCCACAGAACTCAGCTTGAACATTCCAAAAAAATTCAATTCAGTAAAGACGCTGATGAAAATATGAAAGCTATGGTGTCAAAACCATATGCAAAAGTATTGAAAGAAGCATTTCCGCAAGCTACATTCGTAGGATTTACAGGCACACCCATTGCCGAAACGTATCAAACCTTCGGCGATGAAATTGATAGATATACTATGGACCAAGCAGTTGCGGACGGTCTTACGGTTCCTATAAAATATCATCCTCGTATTGCCAAAGTACTACTCGACAACAACAAAGTAAAAGAAATCGAAAACTACTATAAAAAATGTGCCGAAGACGGCGCAACAAAAGATGATATTGAAGCAAGTAAGCGTGCTATGAGTTCTATGGAAGTCATACTCGCAGAGCCTTCCCGTTTGGAAAGACTTGCAACGGATATTCATGACCATTATATTATGTCTTGCGAATGTAATCCTGACAGAGTGCAAAAAGCAATGATAGTATGCTCCAGCAGAAAAATTGCGTATTCCTTGCTTTTGAAATTCAAAGAAAAATATCCTGAATGGTTTGAAGAAAAGAAAACGCCTGATTGGATAACCGCAACAAAACAGGAATTGAATGAATTAAAGCCTATGCCGTTTATGGCTATGGTGTCCAGCGTGGGCAGTAATGACGAAGCCGAAATGTATAATTATCTCGGCGGAGTTAAAAACGATAAACGCTCGGAAGAATTAGATGCAGCTTTCAAACAGGAAAAGTCTAATTTTCATATTGTAATTGTTGTTGATATGTGGATTACGGGTTTTGATGTTCCCTCTCTTACATACTTGTACAACGATAAACCTTTGAAGAAGCATTTGCTCATTCAAACAATCAGCCGTGTAAACAGAAAATATCCGGGTAAGGATTATGGTATGATTATTGACTATATCGGTATTCGCAATAATATGCGTGAAGCTATGAAAGTTTACGGCGGTAACAATTCTGTTGCGCCTACTTCCGACGATGTGGAGCAGGCAACCTCTGTGTTTAGAGAAGAACTTGAAATATTAAAATCCCAGTTTACCGGTTATGATTTGACGCCATTTCTAAATCCAAGCTGTGATCCGGTAGAAAGGTATAAGTTGCTTTCAAAAGCTGCGGAATATGTTTTTCTCTCAACAAAACTCCTGAATACCGAGGGCAATGGCGGCTCATATCAAGTGTCATTCAAAACATATTTCTTGAAAACCGTTAAACGAATGAGAGGAGCTTTTGACATCTGTCAACCTTCCGGAAATCTCAAAGAAGATGAGTCGGCTTTGGCTCAGTGCTTTATGGCAATCGCAGGTTTTGTCCGTAAAATGAGTGGTACAAGCGAAGTTGATACGGATACTATGAACCGTGCTGTTTCTAAAATGGTGGAAGAAGCGTTAAGATACAATCAAGTTGAAAGCGTTTTGGAAAGCGGTGAGGAAGAAGATATTTTTTCTCCTGAATATTTTGAGAAATTATCTGATGTTAAAATGCCCGCTACAAAATTAGAATTGCTTATTAAAATGCTTCGAAAGCAGATTAAGGAGTTTAGCAAGGTCAATCAATTAGCGGCAAAGACATTCCAAGAAATGCTTGAAAAGACAATTGCCGTGTATCACGAAAGGCGCAAACACCTTACAGCAGAAGAAGCCGGAGAGGCGCAGAATATAGCTTCCGACGATATTATAAGAGCCGCTACTGAACAAGCATTGGATATTCTACGCCAAATGAATGAAAACCGAGAGAGCTTCCGTAAACTCGGATTAACTTTCGAGGAAAAAGCGTTCTATGATATTTTAATCAGTCTTCGATACCGATACAACTTTGAATATGGAACTGACAAAAAAGTGGACGGCATAGTTGTAAACGAGAAGTGTAAATGTCTTGCCAAAAAAGTTAAAGAAATTATTGATACCAAATCTTCTTATGCTGACTGGCTTAACAACAAGAATGTGCGTGACCAGTTAAAACTTGATATTAAGATTTGTTTGGTTCAGAACGGTTATCCGCCACAGTATAGCCCCGAAGTTTTCAATAAGGTTATGGAACAAGTGGAAAATTTTGAGGAGAACTATTAAGACACTCTAAAAAACATATACTTATTGTTTAAAAAGAAATAATGAACTAACACGGTAGAGACTTGTTCTCTGCCGTGTTTTCTTTTAATCATTAATCAGGTCTTAGGGTGCCCCTAACGAGGTGTTTGGTAGTGTAGCTATCCGAACGCACCGTTTGTTTCACAACAAAGCGAAAGCAACCGATTTGGACAACCTGTCCACAATTGGTCTGCTCGCTAAGATTATGCATTTTAATCGAACAAATAAAATTAAGGCACAGCAGAGACCGCCGAAAAGTTTGTGTAAAAGTGAATA
>ULNO01004596.1_pt1 | contig 16143 bp, 29 predicted proteins | sample 1951961 | NCBI WGS metagenome assembly ULNO01 (sample SAMEA4835581, study PRJEB28245) | human gut metagenome | biome: gut microbiome; material: fecal sample | place: Denmark | collected 2008
ATTAATAATGGATAAGCTATTTCTTATTGCTAATACAGACATTTTAGCTATATCTATATTTGAATTTGAAGGATGTTCTGTTTCCCAATTAATACATCGCTTTGATATTTCATTATATTGTTCTGCAAATCGCCTATACATTATAGCTTGACCACTATAGTCTTTAATAAGAGGCCAAACAGTTATACAAACTCCGATAAATGCAATCATGTGAGAAAATATATCACATTCTCCTGGCATATTCAAAAAACAGGGGATGCATACCCCTTTGCTTACGCAGCTGAATAGTGAAGAAACTCCTAATATTGTAATTAAAAATCCGGGAAGTAAGAATAGCTGATATTTTCTTTCATATCTTGCTGCAGCTGCATAATTTGTTGCTTTTGCATAATTAGCGTCTTCTAAATGCCGCGATATTTCAGCTTTTAGTGTTTCGTAATAATTGTTGTCATTCATAGTGTGTAATAATATTGTTAAATAACTTTTTGACTTTAATCGCTTGCGTTCTATTAACTTTATATTCCGGATTCCATTCACATAATGTTGCGATTGAATCTAAAACCCATACTTGAGAGTTTATAGTATTGCTTCTATTGCTTTTTATAAATTCTAGCATAGCGTTTCTCGTACTGATATAATGTATACCCTTTGTTGATAGTATATGAAATATGAGGAATCTACAAGCGATCCAGTACATAATGATTGCTTGTCTGTGAAAGCCTTCTGATAAAAGTTTATCTCCAGCTTTCTCGTATTCGTATATTATTAATTTAGAATTCAAAACCTCTTTCTTTTATATTCTGAATAAACTCAGATGAATTGCTTTCAAATTCAGATGCGCTTATTGGATAAACACTAATAAGAATATTATTTGAAATAATTAGATCGTTAATATTTTGAGAAATTTGCTCAAGAAATATGAAGTAATCAATTCCATCATTGACTATTACTATTATGTCAATATCTGTATTGTTTATAATACCTTCAGAATTAGAGCCGATAATGAATGTCCTTAAAGGGATAAGGCATTTATGTATTATAGCTTTTATTTCAGTTAGTATATTTGATAATATAAGTTCCATGTGTATTGATTTAATTTCATAGCATAAACTTTGATTGTTTGTGTGCTTTAGAATTACCTTCGTCTTGGTCTTTGTAACTCGATCACATTAAAAATCTGTTTTACTTCCGTAAGATCAATAACCCTATCTGGATACATATCATTCAAAGAATGTATTGTAATTGTATGGCTATCTACATTATGGTCTATTATTCTTTTGACAAGTATTCCTTCTTGGTGAACGATGACGAAATCCCATTTTCTAATATGTAACTTGGACGTTACCCATAAATGAGATTGTATCTCCCGGCAAAGGAGACGATCGCCTTCCAGGTAGCTGTCTTCAGTTCCGTCATTCATGCTGTCACCTTTTACTTCAAAGGCGACATAATTTCCTTGGGCCTCATGATCTACTATAAAAGGTATAGTAGGTAAAGTTGCCATATATGTGGCATCTTCATAGCCACATAAATATCCTGCTTGTGCGTATTGGTTCACTAGGGGTACGTTTATAATGTAGTTTTGGTTTATTGGAATTGCTTCTAGAACTTCTATGTTTGTGTTTGTGCTTTCTGAAATAGGTTCTCCTTTTTCAGATAATATCCAATCTATATTCCAATGTGGAAAGCTTTTTTTTATCTTTTCTATCGTAGGTTTTCTAAATGAATCTCCAACTTTATCTAAATACCCATTGCCTAATCCTGATTTGGTATAAAATTGATTAGGGTTAATACCTTCTTTCTCAATTAGATAAAACATTCTTTCTTTTAAAGTCATATAGATGTTCTAGTTTTTATTATAGAAAATCTAGCATATTAATACTTATTAACTAGAAATACTATGCTAGATATAGAACTTCTAGTGTATTTGCACTATCAAATTAATCTGATACAAAGAAACGAAGATTAAATGATATATCAAATAGTACATACATATTAAAATACACGATTATGAGCACGAACTTTAAAAATCAGATGAAAGAGGTAATGTCTCTTGCCTGGCAGATGGTGAAGAAGAACGGTTTTTCAATGAGCGAAGCATTAAAAACTGCATGGGCTAATTTGAAACTGAAATCTGAAATGAAGCAACGTATTGTGAAGTTCTACTATCAAAAAGTAGACGGTTCTGTACGTGAAGCATACGGCACACTTTGCGAGAAATTGATGCCTGCTATCACTGGTACTGATAAGAGAGCAAAGAATGATACCGTTCAGACTTACTATGATACAGAAGTTGGTGAGTTCAGATGCTATAAGAAAGCTAACTTATTATCAATCGCTTAATATCTACGACTATGACACGCTACGAATTAGAACAAGGTTTGAATGCCTTGTACAGAGATTTGGATAATGTTCAGAATATGGACGAAGCAACAGCCTGTAGAGTTTTCAACGTAGATTGTAAGGCTGACATCATCGAAGTGATACAAGATGAAATCGAGACTTACAAAGCAATCATGGGACCTGATGCAGGTGAGGATAATGAAATGGATTATGATGCCCTCTGTATAGTTCAAGGATTGAGCCGATACGCATAACTATTTACCCTACTGACGGATTGAACGGCAGCCGATAGCGAGAATCGGGTAGGGTGCTATTGATTAGCTCTTTGAAAGCAGGTGATCTGCAAATTGTGAAGCATGAGGCGGCTAAAACTATAACCCGTAAGCTCGTGAACATACAACGAAGTATTGAAAATAGGGAATATCACTTATGTGGTAGCCATGCTACAAATGGGTAGAAAGGTTTATAAAAATTATGATAGTCCGAAAAAGCGTCTTTATCAGTAAGAAAACGGGGTAGGCGTCCGTACGCTATTAATAAGCTCATAGTTATGCGTGATGCAAGTAATCGAATTACTCTATGAGCACGAAAACATACTACTATGACGGAAATTTGGAAAGACATAAATGAATTTGAAAAAGAATATCAAGTATCCAATTTAGGAAGAGTTAGGTCTATAAATCGGAAATCTTTTGATGATTCTAAATATGCAAGCTTTAAGGGTAAAATTTTGAAAATGAGAAAAAATCGAAATGGGTATTTATATGTACTGTTAAGTAGAAATGGAAACAAATACCATAGATATATTCACAGACTAGTCGCTAATGCTTTTTTAGCTAACCCTTACAATAAAAAGGAAGTAGACCATATTAATTCGGATAAAGAGAATAATGAAATTATCAATTTAAGATGGGTTACTCATAAAGAAAATATGAATAATCATATTACAAAAACGAGATTGACAGAAGCAAATAAGAAAAAACAAAGGCATAATAGGAAATATATCCCAATAGTAAAATTTACTATTGATATGAAATCCTCTATAAAATATAATTGTATAAGTGATGCTTGTGATAACAATAATTACGATTATAGTACTATAAAAAAATGTTGTGATGGTCATAGGAGAACGGCTTATGGATTTATATGGAAGTATATATAGTTCAGGCAGCTACTACGCTAACAGGTCTATATAGCTCGTGTGGCGGTTAATCCCGTCCCGTGATGGTCTAATCGGATTAGTACACGGGCGCAAATTTTAAATTATACGATTATGTCACATTATTATTCAAAAGTAGATGCTGATAGCTTGCTATCACTTGTAAATGCATCTGATTGTGTGGAGTATTTCGGTACATCTAGTTTGGTTTCTGAAATGGATGAAACGGAAGTTTTAAATCAAATAAGTGAAGATACTATAATTAGCTATCTCGAAGATAAGAGCTTTAAAGTAGAAAAGGAGGATTGAATATGAAACTAATCCAGTTTGTTTTATCCATACTTTTAGCTATATGCGCTATTGGTATGCTATATGGGGCAATAACTACATATAGCCCAATGAAATCTATGTCTGTTACCATAATAGGTATTATATGTATCGGTTGCTTTTTTTTCGTTAGAATAGCTTATGGCGAATTAGTTGGCCGATCTTGATATTAAGAAAATAAGATATGTATTAAACCTTGCAAATCTTTGAAAGATATTCAAGGTTTGTGTAAATCTGAACAGATAAAAAGATAAATATGAATATAAAGTACAAGGATATAAATGCTATATCATACGCTCTGTGCTACGCTGATGCTATGTTAGACTTAAAGATAGAAGAACTTGAACAAAAAGGATTCAACAATGTAACAGCCGTTTATAAATCAAAAAAAGAAGAACTGAAAAGGGCAATGGATTCGCTTCAAAAGATAAGGGAAGAACTGCATCTAAAAGATGATTATGCTTATAATGAAGCATTCGGGAAGTAGTGTTTAACGTAAAACAATATAGAAATGAATGAGTACTTATTTGACATGGGATAAAAGCTCGTTTGAAGCAAACTCTTATCCCAATGTTTAATGTGATTACTTGCTTTCTTCAGAAGTCCCAGTACATACCCAATCAACGGAATATTCATGTTGCGCTCCATACACTTTTTCATAATAGACAACTGTGTAATTAACATCATCATGAAATACTTTAATTTGACATTTTTCTCCTTGGTATTCAGAGGCTTTCGGAAGACGTAAACGGGCTTCTTCAAGTACTTCTTTAATTGTTTTTTTCATCATTTATTTTTTTTATTTATGAACGACAAAGATAATGAAAATGTAATAACAACACGGCTCTTTTATGACGTAACATCTGTAGTCGCTTGTAAAATTACATTAAGTCTGATAAAAGTCCATTTTCCTTGTGCAATAGATTATGATGACTTAGTTAAATCCATGCATGGATTTAAAATTATATATCCGCGTATAAGAAATAATGATATAAATGATGAAGAATGACGTAAAACTGATAAGAAAGGAATTAAAATTATGGAAGGAGATTTATATGCAGTATGCGAACTAACACCTGAACAACAAAGAGCTTTTAATAGACTAAAAAAGGCATATAAAGACTGTGAAAAAACAGGAATTTACTTTGCTAACAATTACGGTGAATTGATGGCTTTTAATAAAAAACTTGTGGCGGGATATGGAGATATGATGATGCATGCCGATGGAGAATATGAGGTAGTACTTGATTATGGTTGTCCGGCTGAATCTATGCGAATTGCTAATGAATGGGCTGATGATACTCACGTATTAGGTTTAACTAAAAAGGGTATGAAATTGTATCTGTCAGATGAAGAATAATTCAAAACAAGATAGAAAGGAGTAAAATTATGAGTCATTTTGTAGTAATGGTCATTGGTGATGACGCAGAAAAACAATTAGAAAAATACGATGAGAGTTTGGAACTTCCTCCGTATATAAAACATACAAAGGATGAGCTAGTAGCTTTGAAAAGAAAAGAGATTGAAGATTATCGAAACACTGTATATGCAAAGTATCTGGAAAACAAAGAACTTTATAAACAGGGTTGTGAAAATGAAAGACATATAGAATATCTGGAAAACGAGTTTCCTCAAAAGTTACATTGGAGTGATGAACAAGTATATCAAGATGCTATAAAATACAGTGAAATAGACGAAAAAGGGAACGTTATTTCAACATATAATCCGGACGCTAAATGGGATTGGTATGTAAGAGGTGGCAGATGGGCTGGATACCTCCGGCTGAAAGAGGGAACTAAACCATTGGTACCTGTCAATTTCTCATGGGGATGGAGCGAAGAAGAAAAGCAGAAAGTTATTGATGAAAACAGAGCAGATGTAGCCGTAAAAAAAGACATTGCTAATTTGGATAATATTATACCATTTGCTATTGTTAAATATGGTCATTGGTATGAAAAAGGACAAATGGGCTGGTGGGCTGTTGTGCTGAATGAGAAAGATGACCATATCTGGGAAGGAGAAGTGAAAAAACTATTAGAAGGACTTGCAGAGGATACTATCATTTCGATTTATGATTGTCATATTTAATATATAACAGATTAGAAAGGAGCTAAATATATGGGAAAAATTATAGGTGCAAAGGTTCGAACTCTTTGCCAACTAAAAAATAAAGGTGGGATAATCATTGAAAAAGGTGAAGTCTGCACCATTGTTCAAAGCTATCGTGGTTACGGTATTCGTACCGATGATTATCGGCAAATAAACAGAGTTGATAAATCGGAACTTGATTTTATAAAACCACTGAAATCAAAAAGAATTGTGATTACACCGGAAGAATATCAAGCTATTCAATTAGCGTTGTCGGAGATAGAAGGCTCTATTGGTTATGGAGATTTACCGGAAGAACAATTAGCGCAGTACAAAATGAGTGAAATGTTACTCCGCAGCCTTTTATATAAAATCAACAACGTATAACTAATCAGAAATGAATAAAAAGGTGAATGCCGCTGCACTCACCTTAGAAAAGCGGCAATTTTCAAGCGATAAATCAAATGCTCGCGCATGCATTATTACAAAGATAAGAATTTAAAAGAAAGAACTATATAAACTATTGTTTTATCGTGTTTTATTTTGTGTTTGTGTTGTACAGGTGTACGGTCTGCGAAGATAGTATGCCTTTTTTAATTGGATGATTAGCTTATCGGTTAAAGCTTCATGTTGCGCAACCAATTATCACGATTGAGAGAGGTTCGATTCCTCTATCATCCACTATTTACTAATCAATAATTTAATTATTATGGCAAAGGAATTAGAAGAAAGAAAGCAAATCAAGAAGAAGCTAAAAAAGAAAGAGGATTATGTACGCTATGATTTTAGTGATATGTTACTCGTTCAGCTTCGCAGATGTACAGCGGACCTTAACCGCTTAGCAAGAATTGACCGGATAATCGAAAAAGAACAGTCCTTATACTCGGTAATATCAAACAGGGAAGCCGGATATATTGACGTAGTCCGGAATTACTAATACTCAACTTACACGATTATGGAAAGAATATTTATCGAACAAGAAACATCAGAGGGCTTAGTATTGCACGAATTTGTATTAGGCTCTGAGGTGTTGTTTCCAGAATTGAGAGATGAATGTGATAAGTCTGTACAATATTTCTGCTCTGGAGATGAAAAGAAAGAAGTTGCTGATAGAAAGATAAAAGCTTTTAGTACCATCAGCAATCAAGTGCAGAAAGCGATAGAGGACACTGGAGTTAGAAATGGACGTGAATTGGCTTTTAAGATGGCTTTCAAGATAATTGAAAAACTTCTTGGAGTTAAGGTGACTTTTGATGTGTGTCCAGTTGTGAGGGCTTCCATTGCCTGTTGTTTACTATGTGTGTTCTCTCTATCACTTTACCACGAACAGGGTGATATGAGAAGATCTAGAAGATCAAGAGTTGAACAAATTGAAAGAATAAGGAGGTTAGAAACATGATATACGCAATTCAAAGTGAGGTATTGGATCGTCTTATAGATGGAGTCTCTAAAATTGGAGAAAAGAAAAAAAGCATAGAACTTGGCGAAGAACCAAAATACATCTCCCTAAGAGAAGCTGGACGAAAGTACGGAGAAGTAGTGGTCAAAGAATGGATTAAGGCTGGTGTAGTGAAAAGAAACAAAGACTATGGAAAGGGTAATAATTCAAAATGCCGTCTATCTGTACTTGAGCTTGAAGCGGCAGCCTTAAAGTGTAATGTGACAAAGAATCTCTCTCCTTTGGCAAATGCTGAAGTCAGAGAGATTATTAGTGAATATAAATAATTTATTAACCCTTTTAATAATAATGATTATGAGCTTGATTAAGAAAGCAAACGAATTAGTAATACCTACGACAATCAAGATGATGTTGTACGGTCAAGCAGGTATGGGTAAAACAACAGTCGCCCTCAGTGCACCAAAGCCCTTATTGTTGGACTTCGACAACGGTGTAAAGCGTGTAAATATGGCACATTTAGATGGTATTGACACAGTTCAGATAACTTCTTGGAATGATGTACAACAAGTGTTGCAAGAAGATTTATCCGGCTATCAGACAATTGTTATAGATACCATCGGTAAAATGATGGACTTTATTATTACTTATAAATGTGGTACACGTCAGCCAAGTATTAGAGATTGGGGAGGTATCAACGCTGAATTTTCTTGGATGACAAGAACTCTCTCTTCGCTCAATAAAAATGTGATTTTTGTCGCTCACCGTGATACTCGCAAAGAGGGTGATGATACAGTATTTATCCCTGCTTTGCGTGAAAAGTCTTACAATTCAATTGTTACTGAGCTTGATTTGCTTGGCTATCTTGAGATGAAAAGTGAGAATGGGCGCCAAAGACGTACTATTACTTTCGATCCGACAAGTAGAAATGATGGTAAGAATACTTGTAACCTTCCCTCTGTTATGGAAGTACCTACCATCATAGATGCGAGCGGTAAACCAATAGCAAAGAATGATTACATAGCTTCACGGGTTATTAATCCTTATCTTACTATGTTGGCAGCAAAGAAAGCTGAAACCGAGAAGTACGAAAAGGTAATTGAAGAGATCAAAGAGCAGATAGAGCTTATTACTGATGCTGAATCCGCAAACAACTTTATTGCCCAGATTGACAGCTTCGATCACGTAGGTAGTTCTAAGGCTATGGCAGCTCAACTCATAAACAGTAAGGCAAAGGCTCTTAATCTGAAACTTAACGCTGATAAGAAGTATGAACCAGCAGCCTAAGTATCGTTTCTATGCCACTATCCTTGATTCTTTTTTGGGGTATTTGAATAGTGATATTGTTTGGGAAAAGTACTGGGGATGGAGTGAAAATCCTCCCCATTCCCCTGAAGAATTTCACGAGTTGCAGTTTCATGAACTGATAGACCGGATTAACCGCAAGCCGTTCGATAGCGAAGCAGCAGACAAAGGCACTTGCTTTAATGAATTGGTAGATGCTCTCATAGAGAACCGGAAACCTAAAGACATAGAGGTAGAACGTGTAACAGACGATAATAGCAATATGTGGTATCGTGCTATCTATAACAACTGCACATTTACTTTCCCTGTATCGCTATGTACTGAGTTTGCCAACTACTTCAAAGGTGCATTGACTCAACAAAGAGTAGAAGCAATCCTACCTACTGCATTCGGTAACGTATTGGTTTATGGTCTGATTGACGAACTGATGCCTACCACCGTCCACGACATAAAGACTACAGGTAGTTACAGTGTTGGAAAGTTCAAAAATCACTTTCAGCACCTTGTTTACCCCTACGCTTTAATGCAAAACGGTAACGACATACGAACATTTGAGTACAATATTGTAGAGTTCAATAAAGTCGGTTACCCAGTAGGCAGTTATACTGAAACCTATGTGTTTAATCCAGAACGTGATATACCGATTCTCACTAATCATTGTGAAGAGTTTATCCGGTTCCTGGAAGAAAACAGAGAGTTAATCACCGATCAGAAAATCTTAGGGTTAGATGTTGTTCAATCTTAAAAACGAATACGACATACCAAAATTCAAGGAGTATGTAAATAAGCTATTTTCCGAGCGTGCGGTAGTCGAGGTGAAGAAGAAGCTACCTAATCGTACACTGGCTCAGAATAGCTATTTACACTTACTTTTAGGGTATTTCGGTAGTGAATACGGTTGCAGCCTTGACGAAGCTAAAGTAGACTTCTATAAAAGGACTTGCAACCGTGATTTATTTGAACGAAAGACGGTCAATAAGGTTGGAAAGGAAGTAACCTACCTGCGTAGTTCTGCTGAACTATCAACAGGTGAAATGACACTCTCTATTGACCGCTTTAGAAATTGGAGTATATCAGTCGCAAGCATATACCTACCTGCTGCCAATGAGCAACAGATGTTGATATACGCCCAGCAAGAAATAGAACGTAATAAAGAATTTATTTAATTATGAACATTACAAAAGCATTAGCGGAAGAAGTTGCTACAAAGATGGTGCTTCCGATTACAGAGAAGATAAACGCTCTTATAAAAGAAAGAGTTAGTATTGCTGATGAAGCTATTAGCAAGTCGATTCCAAAGGAAATAGCCGATTGCTATAGCAGGTATAAAAAGTATTTTCAAACAGCTCATTGCGTTACCCTACATGATGGCTCCCATGAAGTAAGGATTGATGATACTTCTTATTTCCCTGCTCCTACAAATTGGTATCCTCATGTCAGTTCAGATGCTTCTACTATTGAGCAGATAGAAAAGCTAAGAATGAAGATAGAGAAAGCGAAGAACGAAAAAGACAAGATGTTTAATTCGGTTGTGTCTGCGCTTCTGTCTCTCCGAACCTTCAAGCGGGTTAAAGAGAACTTCCCGGATGCATACGAGTTCATGGCAGAGTATGAAGAAGAAGGAAAAACGGCTTTAGCTCTGCCAATAGATGATATCTTATCCACAATTAAGAAGTACAAGTAGTATGATAGAAACAAGAAAAACCGAGGAACGGTATGTAACATCCGACCCTCGCAAGATGCTCAATATGTATCTTGCAAAACGTGTCCTGAAAACATGGATAGAAGATTTTGTAGATGAAGACACCGGAGAGACAGTTAGTATAGAACGTAACGAAATTCTTTTTGAGCGCGGCGATTTAATCGACCAAGACCGATTGGCGCAGATTCGTTTTAGCATGGAAGCTGACGGTATTACAGAAGTCGAAGTAAGTAACCAAAAGCGTATCGCTCAAGAACAGCCAAGCACCTACCTTCATCCGTATATTGCCCAAGCAGAAATCAAAGATAAAAAGCATAAGTTTCTATTCTATGCAAGTACGCTTGATTCTGCCTTACTTATCCTCAAAGACTACATAGAACTTAATTACTCATTCGGCTTTACCATTGTGATGGTGAAAGAGTTTGATTCTTGCATTATTCTTACCGACACACTGAAAGAACGCAAACTTGATACTTTGCCACTCGATTGGGAAGAAAGCGAATTGAGCGTAGAAGGTGACAATGAAGAAGATGAAAAGCCGGATGAAAAGAAGTTCTACCAGATTGAATCAAGAATCGTTTTTGGAAATGGCGGCAGAGAGTCAACTTATACGTTTGTAGTCCACACCTTCAACGTTGATAGAGCTATGATGCTGATTACAGACTACTTGAAAAAAGAGCAAGATAAAAGAGAGGAAGAAGCAAGAATAGCCGGACGCGAATATGACAAAGAGGAAATTCACGCTATGGTTGAATCTGCTAAACCTATCCCTGTCGGTCGATTCATTCCTCAAGAGTTTTCAATGGCTTACGTTGAGACGAAATAACTTTGTTAACCTGTCCGTCCGGTCTGTGAAGATATGATGGGCAAACAAGGGAATGTAGCTCAGTGGATAGAGCGCCGTGTGTGGTGGAAGGTTGGGAGTTCGATTCTCTCAAGTTGATTCTTAGCTTAATGGGAGAGCACCACAAGCGGAGGTCGGTGGTTCAAATCCATCCATTTCCACAAAACTATGTTGGAAAGGGGACATGAAAGTATTTAGTTGCAAATGAATATTTCTGTAATGCGCATACAGATAGTGTCCCCGATGTAATAAGGTGAGCAGCACCGTTCAACTGCATGATTGATGAACTGCCCTGAGGAATACACTTTGGGGCTTTTAATTGGTAATAATATGGAAAGTTGGCAAGAAGTAACAGATTTAAGAACAAGTATCATACGACACTTTCAAGAAGAGGTAGGCGCTTCGTATGATTTTAGAGAAATAATAGACAATCTTGATGATGAAGAAATTCTTGATTCAATCATAAGTTGGGCTAAAAAGAACGGAGTAAGAATTTTTAATGATAAGATATGCCGTACTACATAAAACGAACCAAGGCTAAAAAGAAAGACAAGCCTTTACCTCTGTTTGATAAAGCAGGAGTAACAGTAAAGAGGAAGCCGGATTTAAAAGCGAAACTTGACAAAGAGTTTTCTCTTTTCATCCGGCTTCGTGATGCAATGCCGAACGGATATTTCAAATGTATCTCGTGCGGTCAAATAAAACTCTTTGAACAAGCTGATAACGGGCATTACATAAACCGACAACACATGAACACCCGTTTCGATGAAATGAACTGTAACGCTCAATGTAGGCACTGCAATCGTTTCATGGAGGGTAACATTCAGAACTACCGAAAAGGGTTGATTGCCAAGTATGGCGAACAAAGAGTTGTCCTGCTTGAATCCAAACAGGCTATCAGTCGCAAGTTCTCAGACTTCGAGTATGAGCAGCTAATCAAGTATTACAAAGCACTTAATAAGAAATTACGAAAGGAGAAAGGAATATGAGTTTTGTCTTACGTGATTACCAGCAGAAAGCCTCTGATGCTGCAGCAACCTTCTTTCAAGACACAAAGAAGAAAACCAACGCTATCATGGTGTTGCCTACCGGAAGTGGTAAGTCCCTCATAATAGCTGATATTGCGTCACGGCTTGACGGTCACACCTTGGTGTTTCAGCCGTCGAAAGAAATATTGGAGCAGAACTTCAAAAAGCTATGCTCATACGGTATTCTTGATTGCTCTATTTATTCAGCATCGTTCAATTCAAAAGAGATTTCAAGAATAACGTTCGCCACTATCGGATCAGTAAAAGGACATCCCGAACTATTCAACCATTTCAAGAACATAATAATAGATGAATGCCACTTAGTTAATCCTAAAGAGGGAATGTACAAGGACTTTCTATCTATCTTAAACTGTAAGGTTCTTGGGCTAACAGCAACCCCTTACCGTTTGTCGTCCAGTCGTGATTTCGGTTCTATGTTGAAGTTCATCACCCGGACAAAGCCTCATATCTTCTATGATGTCATTTACCATGTTCAGGTATCTACTCTGTTGGATATGGGTTACTTGGCAAAGCTGAACTACTACCCAATGAATCCTATCGGCTGGAACGAATTAAACTTGAAAACGAATACCACTGGTGCCGACTATACCGATAAGTCAGTTCAACGAGAATACGAACGAATCGACTTCTACGGATATCTGGTCCACATCGTTCAACGGCTGATGAATCCAATACAAGGAGGAAAGAGGAAAGGTATCTTAGTCTTCACCCGGTTTCTGAAAGAAGCTGAACGGTTAACGATGTCGATACCTGGTTGTGCAATTGTTTCCGGTGATACTCCAAAGTCCACCCGTGAAATGATACTCAGGCAGTTTAAAGCCGGAGAAATACCGGTAGTTGCCAATGTTGGAGTACTTACTACCGGATTTGATTATCCAGAGCTTGATACTATCGTCATGGCACGCCCTACGATGTCACTTGCAATGTATTATCAGATAGTAGGTCGGGCAATACGTCCACACCCGTCAAAAGAAACTGGGTGGTTTGTCGATTTATGTGGCAATATCAAGCGATTCGGTGAGGTGTCTGATTTACGGCTTGTTGACGGGGGTAACGGCAAATGGGCAGTTTTTTCTAAAGGTAGACAATTAACTAACATAAGGTTTTAATTATGGCAAAGAAATCACCACCTCCGAAAATCATACGGTTCCCGGATTGTACAAAGTGTGTTCACGGTATTCCTCATGATTCCTACAACTATCTTTGTCCGGCTACTAAGACCTATGTACCTCAACCTAATTGTAATGTAAGAAAAGTAATGTGCATCTATTTTAAAGCGAAATGAACAGCTATCAATTAACATCCAAACTAAGGAAAGTACGTGCTGACACCTACCTTACAGCGACTGACCAAGCCCTCTATCACGAGCTTGTGGCTATCTGCAACGACAAGGGTTGGAGAGAGACATTTGAGGTGAAGAACATTCAATTATGCTTTAACTTGAATATAACGGAAAAGACCCTCATAAAATCAAGACAGCTATTATGTGATGCCGGGTTGATTTATTTTAAGTCTTGTAAGGACAAGCGAATAGGGTGTTGTTATTCATTTTTACCTGTATTATCAACTGGAAATATTCCAGTTGATAATACAGGTGATATTACAGCAGAAGGAGGCACGGTAACTGAACCAATAAATATATTTTCTCCTAGACTATCAACTTTACTTTTAGCTGGAATATTTCCAGTAGATAAAAAAAGTTCTACTGTATTATCAACTGGAATATTTCCAGATGAAACGCCAATCCCACCTTATAAGAGAATTCAAACTATAAACAGAGAGAGTCTCGCGCATACGCACGAGAGCCCCCCACCCGAAAAGCCTAAAAAGTCAAGGAAAGAAGAAGGAGATTCTAAACCATTAGTTTATCCATTCTCTTCGATTGCATTTATGTCAGCATGGGAAACACTTCGGCAAAGTCCTAAGTGGAAGAAGAAACTCAATCTCGCACTTCAGCTTTCGCTAGATAAGCTATCGAAGTTTGAAGAAGAATTCGCCATCCGACAGATTGAAAGAGCAATTGAATCTAATTGGACCGGGGTTGTATTTACGGGAACTGAACGTGATTATCAAGAATGGTTAAAACAAAAGTATGGAAACAATCAACAAAATCGGGGAACTGATTCCAGCGATATCCCTAAGTCAGCAGGAATCAAATCAATCTCCTTCGACTAGGTTTCACATTAAAGGAAATCCTATTGACTGGAAGGAATCTGAAACTGATAGATTCTGGAAGATCAAACTCATAGAATCCATGCAGGAGGCAGAACCCTTGTTTGTGGTTGATGATAGAAACAAGGTCCTGTTATCCGAACTATACAAATGGGTTTGGGGTAAACACGGTTTATTCGATCCAAACAAGGGGTTATTATTCTGGGGACCTATTGGAGTAGGAAAATCTGCATTACTAAAGGGGCTTCAACGTTACTACGGAAAGATAAATCAATATTGTTACGGAGCTGATAATGTAATGGGGTTCAAACTTACCAGTGCGGCAGAGATAGCTTTACTATATGCCGAAAAAGGTATGAGTGGTATGGCTCAATATACTGATCGAAATTGCATGTGTCATTTAGCAATTGACGAACTAGGACGTGAGCCAATGGATGCAAAACACTATGGTACCGGAATCAATGTAGTACAGATTATCCTCCAACTTCGCTATGAAGTTAGGCGTGAGTTTATAACACTTGCTACAACTAATCTCAATCCAGATATAGAGTTCGAAAGCAAATATGGTGATTACATCGCTGACCGCGTGAAAGAGATGTTCAATGTAATTGAAATTAAAGGAAAATCAAGAAGATAAACTATCCAATGAAACTTCAAGGCTATCCATTAATCTGTAACGGTATCCATTATGACGGTCGTCACTTGAAATCTATGTGTAAGGGATGCCAATTGTATTCAAAAAAAAAGCAGCCATTGAGAAAGTCATGGCGCATAAGTGGAATTGAAAAATGTATTATAAATCATGCTAATAGGAACAACAAATCTTAATACTACTCTCAACCTGACGTATGTACTGGTTGATGTAGTTGAAACGCTTCTATATGATTTGAGAAGCGAAATGGGAAAACAAGGCTACGAACTACGTTACGATGCAAAACGTAACTTCAATACAGCGATAGCAGCGATCCGGAAATTAAAACAGGACGTAGACAAAACTCAATTCTCCACACAGGAGAATTTTGGCAATGACTCTGATTGTCTTCTTGCCTTCATCCGATTGTTAGTAGATCGGTGCGGAGATGATGACAAGAAAATCTTTGAATTCTACAATTACATCAAGTGTTTTCCATCACTGCTCGGTCTGGAGCTGTCGGATGAAAAGAGCGTGTTTGCGCATGTCTTTGATAATACCCCAAAATAGTTATGATAGATAAAATCTATAATGAAGACTGTCTTGAAGGAATGAAACGTATTCCTGATAAAAGCATTGATGCTATAATATGCGATCTACCGTATGGAACCACACAATGTAGTTGGGATATGATAATACCTTTCGAACCTCTATGGGAGCAATATAAACGTATCATTAAAGACAATGGGGCTATTGTATTGTTTGGTGCAGAACCTTTTTCCAGCTATTTAAGACTAAGTAATATTGAGTGGTATAAATATGATTGGGTATGGGATAAAGTAAAAGGGGTTGGCTTTCTTAATGCTAAAAAACAACCAATGCGGAATCATGAACTTATAAGTGTATTTTATAAAAAACAATGTACTTATAATCCTCAAAAGACATTCTCCCATGAAAGAAAGAAAACTTTCAGATCAAAAAAATGTCAGACGGAAGTGTATGGGACAATGAATCAAGATTACTACTATGATTCAACAGAAAGGTATCCGCGTAGTATACAAGTCTTCAAAACAGATACACAGAACTCTTCACTTCATCCTAATCAAAAGCCGCTGAAACTTTTGGAG
>ULNO01007370.1_pt1 | contig 16100 bp, 6 predicted proteins | sample 1951961 | NCBI WGS metagenome assembly ULNO01 (sample SAMEA4835581, study PRJEB28245) | human gut metagenome | biome: gut microbiome; material: fecal sample | place: Denmark | collected 2008
CTTGACGGTATGCGCGTAGGTCAGGATACTCAGCATCTGCAGGCATTTGCGGTGTGCCTTGACAAGAGCGGCGAACTTGTTCCGCTCGATCATAATGTACTTACTTTGATTTTCCATTTGTCTTGCTATTTTTAATTGTTATCGGTTCCTGTTCTTCGAAGGCTTCCGGCAGGGCGGCCGTGCCGTATTCCTCCCGGAGGAACTTGTACACGTCGAATGCCCAGAAGTACACCTTGCCGCTGATCTTGAAGGACGGCAGCTTTCCCGACATGCGCCAGCGTATCAGTGTCCGGTCGCAGACTTTCAGCTGGAGACGCATGTCGCGGCTGTCCAGCATCTGCTTGCCGTTGAAGTTACTGAGTGCCTCCAGCTCCATTTCCAGACGGGCGATGAGCTTGTTCTGACGCTCGAAGCATCCTTCGATCATCCGCCTGAGCTCCATGATTTCATTCTTGCCTTCTTCCATTTTCCGGTTGTTTTTAGTTCGATACTGTTTTTGTCTTTCTTCGCCTGCAAAGTTTGGAAAAATCGGAAGGTGAACATAGGGCTGACGGATACCGCCAGCCCCATATTTTGTCAGCAAACCATTATGTATCAATGATGTATTTTTTAATCTTTTTTGAAGGAATAAAAGCTAATCACCGGAAATAAGCTGTTCGGAGAGAGGATGAACACAGTAAAAAGAGGGGGCTTACAGATGAAATAAAAAAGGAAACCAAGCCCGAAACAGGACCTGATCTCCCTTAAAAATCTTTCGTAAAAACTTGCTAAGGTCAAGTAAATTAACTACTTTTGTAGTTGAAGAGTTATTTGAGGTTATGCAGAAAAACGCAAGCGAGCGATGGATTTTCGTCACCTAATCGTTACCTGCCTATTTTCTATGCTCCGCTTATCTTTTGAAACTCAAAAAATTAAAGAGAACTACGCTATTTTTCCAATAAAAACTGCCGAATTCCTTTTGTACGGCAAGGAATAGTTTCGCATTCGTGATTGTCGATTTGATTTTCAGACGGTTTTTTACAATGCCCTCAAATTGCATTAGCCGCTCAACGTCTTCATCGGTCATTTGTGCCACCAACTCGGCATCAAAATTACAGAAGGCTTTACGATACCCCTCTCTTTTTCTAAGAATCGTTATCCAGCTTAGTCCTGCTTGGGCACTTTCCAATACAAGAAACTCAAACAGCGTCTTGTCATCGGTTACTAACTTTCCCCACTCCTGATCATGGTATTTCACATACAATTCGTCTGTTCCGCACCAACCGCAACGTCCGTTTGTTATATCTTGCATAATTCTATCATTTGTGATATGGAACAAATGTAATGGATTCATGGCATTATGCCAAATTTAAAAGGACTATTTTATACGCATATATAAATTATCTTACAGTGTCAGGAGCCGTTCTTGTAAAAATCTTTTGGCAGTACTCCAAATTGTTTCTGAAAACATTTGGCAAAATAGGAAGAAGAGTTGAAACCGACAATATAGCATACTTCATTGATTCTGTATTCTCCGGATTGAATCAGTTGGGCTGCCATTTTCAACCGTTCCAGTTGAATAAACTCATTGGGGGTAATTTGAGCGATTCCCTTTATTTTTCGATGCAGGCTGGAACGGCTCATATTCATTTTCTCGGCTAATATATCCACATTAAAATCGGGTTCCGAAATGTTCTTTTGAATTACTTCTATTAGTTTGTCTAAAAAGTTCTCATCTGCTTTGCTCAGTGCAATGGTTTTGGCGTTCACAAAAGGTGATGAAGTAAAAGCATGGCACAATTTGTCCTGATTGCTTAATAAGTTCGCTATGCGTGCCAATAAATACTCCGTAGAAAAAGGTTTTTCTATATAGTCGTCGGCTCCCAGTTCTATTCCTTCTATCTTGGATTGCATGGTAACTTTTGCTGTGAGCAGAATGATAGGAATATGGCTATGTTCGATATCGGTCTTTAATGTATGGCATAATTCGAAACCATCCATTTCGGGCATCATCACATCACTGACAATCAGACTGATTGTCTTTTCTGATAGCACTTGCAAGGCTTCCTTGCCATTAGATGCACGTATAACGCAATATACAGTTTCCAGTTGTGCGCAAATAAAGTTCTGCATCTCGGGGTCATCCTCTACTACAAGAATACAGATGTTAGTGCTGTGTTGCCGGATGACTGTTTGCATATTGCCGGTCTGGCTGATAGTGGAATCTTTTTGTAATTGTATGGCTTTTTCTTGATCGACAGGAAGCTCGACACAGAAACAGATTTCTTCACTATCCTTTAAGTAAAGTTTTCCTTTATGTAATTCTGCCAAGGAACGTGCCAAAGGCAGGCCGATGCCGGTACCGGCTGTGCGTTGCCCACCGGAGGTTTGTTTGATTTGCACAAAAGGCTGGAAAATTTTTTCTTGCATATCGTGGGGGATGGGATGCCCGTCATTGCTGACCATAATGGAGAAGTATCCCGGTTCTTTCATGCCGCATGGTGGTATTAAAGATACATGGATAGATGATGTGGCATATTTTACTGCATTATTGAACAGATTGCTTAGAATTTTGGTCAGGGCTTCTTTATCTACGGGTGCATTGAAATCCTGTTCGGGCAGGTCTGTTTGAAATTTCAACCCATTCTGTTGGGCGGCGGGATTGAAACGGATATAAGTGTCTCTTATTAGTTGGGAGATATTACAATCCATAAAGTTAAGACGGAACCCCTTGGTTTCTGTTTTTCGGAAGTCGAGTAACTGATTGGTCAGGTCAAGTAATCGCAGGGTATTCCGTTCCATGACGTCCAGGTTCTCACGGATGGTGTTGCGATCTATGTTTTCCTTGTGCAGGATGTTCTCTAACGGGCCTTTTATCAGGGTTAGCGGTGTGCGGATTTCATGTGCTATATTAGTGAAGAAGTCTATTTTGGCATGATAAATTTCTTTTTCCTTTTCGGCTTCTAAGATTTCCAGTTGTCGTTGTTGTTTGTCCGTGATTTGTTTTCGGAAGCGATAGAAGATATATCCGATACCGGCTGCCGAAAGTATAAAATAAAGAAGATAGGCCCACGGGGATTTCCAGAAAGGAGGTGCGATATGTATGTGGATACTTTTGATGTCATTACTCCATTCTCCCCTGGCGTTAGCTGTTTTCACGCAGAAAGTATAGTCGCCTGGCTTTAGATTGGTATAGGAAGCGGTGGAACTTTTTGTGGTACTGTACCACTCTTTATCAAATCCTTTCAATGTATAACTCAGATAATTTTCTTCAGGGGCGGCGTAACAAAGAGCTGCAAAGCGGAAGGCAAAAGAGTTTTGATTATACTTCAGGTTTATTTCCCGGGTATAAGTCACGCTTTGACTGAGGGGGGAATCTTTGGTGCCTATATCGGCGCTTTTGTTGAAAAGCAGGAAATCGGTGATGGCTACAGGTGGAAAATAAGTGTTTTCGGTGAAGGACTCGGGTTTGAAGGCAATGAAGCCATTGATACATCCGAAATAGATGGTACCGTTTTTGCTCTTAATTCCTGAACTATAATTGAACTGATTGGTGAGCAGTCCATTGTTGTCTGCATAAATGTTCGAGGTTTTGGTCTTCAGATCGAACCGTATCAATCCTTTGTTGGAGGTGAGCCAAAGGATGTCATTGTTGGCTTCTACAATCTTATAAATCACATCATTGGCAAGCCCTTGTGAAGAATCATAAGTAGTGAATTCCTCTGTGTCCTGGTTGAATGAGCAGAATCCTCTTCCCAGCATGGTGAACCACAAACGTTGCTTGCTGTCTTCATAAATACTTATCACCTTGTTGTAAGGGAGTCCGTGGGGAACTCCGGGAGTAGAAACATAATTTTTCCAGCTGTTATTTCTAGGATTGTATTTGAATATACCGGAATTATAGGTGGCAAACCAGATATTTCCTTTACTGTCTTCCAATATGTTGAAAACAAAGATACCATCCATTTTGTGGATACGGGTGAAATCATTTGTTTCATGGTTATAGAGATTGAGTCCGGTTGTGGTACCTATGTAGAGTTGACCTGCAGAGGTACGGCACATGGAATAGATGTTGTTGTCGTTCAATGTATTTTCGGCATGTCCCATCAGGTAGTGACGGGAACGGTGGGTCTTCAGATCCAATGAGTATAATCCTTTGGAATATGTACCTATCCACAGAGTGTGATTGTCCATACTTAGAGCGTGGACATTATAGTGCAGTCCTGCCAGTGGACAAGGGCTGAATTCTTTGGTCTTTGGATTGAATTTGTTCAAGCCGCCGTCTTCTGTTCCTATCCATAGATTTCCGTCTTCATCTTCGCAAAATTCACGGACTACTTTTCCGCTGAGGCTGTTTTGTCCTATGATGGGATAGTATTTTTCGAAGGTGGCATATTGGGTGGGATAATAGTCTATGCCTCCGAAATAGCTGCCGATCCATATGCCACCTTCAGCATCCTTGTAGAGGGAATAAATGGCATTGTCCGACAAGGAATAGTCATCGTTGGGATTGTAGGTGAGGTGTTGGATTTCCCGGGTTTCCTTGTTGTAAGTGTATATTCCTCGTTCTGTGGCAACCCACAATGTTTTTTTGTCGATGGGATAGATGTTTCTTACAAAGATACTTTCGGTTTGGGAAGAGTCCGGTAGCAAGTCGGTGACTGTCCGGGTAAGGATATTGATACTTTTCAGACCACCTTTTGCGGAACCAGTGTACAAGGTGTTATGCTGTTCGGGGAAAATTTTGAAAATCTGGTCATCGGTGAAGAGGTTTTTCCCCTCTTGTGTTTGGAATAACCGGAAGTTCTGGAAATGATCATCAGTATAATAAAGCCCTTTTCCGTTATAGCCTATCCATACTGCGTTTTGCTGGTCTATACAGATAGAACTGAGTAGATGGGCATCGGGGATAGCATAGTGTGTTAATGTTTGTCGGTCGTTATCGAACAGGAAAACGCCTTGGGATTCTACTGCTATCCAGATGTTTTTTTGTGTATCGGTGGTGATTTGTACAATGGGCTGGGTGATGCACAAGCTGTCCTGACTTTTGCAGGTGAGTTTTGAGAAAGTTTCCGTCAATGGATCATAGATATAAATTCCGTCGTCTGTTCCTATCCATAATTTCCCATCCTTATTTTCGTGCAATGAGTTGACGTTGTTATTACCCAAAGAATGAGGGTTGGAATGATTGTGTTTGAAAATACGGAAATTGGATCCGTCATAACGGTTTAGTCCGTCTTTGGTGCCGAACCACATGAATCCGTTCCTGTCTTGGGTGATACAAAGAACGGAACTTTGAGACAGTTTGTTTTTCAGACCCAAATGTTGGAAATAATATCTTTCAGCATGAACACAGGGGGATGACAGGCTGAAAAGGATTGATATGAGAAGGAATAAGTGCTTGTACATAGTTTGTTTTATCAAGTGGTTTACTATGTGCAAAAGTAGATATTTGGCTGAAAAACACAAGGGGAAGGCAAAATATTGTCCTGTTTTGGCAGAATATTGCTCTCTTTTCGTAAGGTGGAGGAGGTAAGGTGGTGTAAAAGGTGGGTGAAAATATTGTTTTGGCAGAAAATTCATATTATTTGGATGGATATTCTTGTGGCTTTTTATCTAATAAGTCTACTTTTGGGCTGTAATTAAATTAAAGATCAAATATGAAAAACATGTTTAGTAAAGGTGCACATCCGTCTGAATTTGGACATCGACAAACAACGATGTTGATGTTGGGCTTGTTTTTACTCGTTTCCCAATGCTTGTTTGCTCAGAGCAGAATAATAAAGGGAACGGTATATGATGAACATAAGGATGCACTGATCGGTGCGTCGGTTATTCTTAAAGGTACTTCTCAGGGAACCATTACCGATATAGATGGTAATTTTAGTGTGGAGGCAAGTGATAAGAATACTGTTTTGATTGTTTCTTATATAGGTTATGATGCCCAAGAGATAAATGTGGGTAGCCAGACCTTTGTCAAGGTACAGTTGAAACCTTCTTCTCTGGCGCTGGAGGAAGTTGTAGTGGTGGGTTACGGTTCGCAAAAGAAAAGTGAGCTGACGGCTGCCATCTCAAGTGTCAAGTCTTCGGATTTTGTCCGTGGAAATGTGAGGGATGCGGGGCAATTATTGAAAGGGAAAATTGCTGGTCTTAGCATTGTGAATTCTACAGGTGACCCTACCGAGAATTCGTCTATCTTACTTCGTGGTACTAACTCCTTGCAGGGTAACAATTCGCCGTTAGTGTTGATTGACGGTATTCCGGGAGATTTAAGAACGGTGGCTCCTGAGGATATTGCTCAAATCGATGTGCTGAAGGATGGTTCGTCTGCGGCTATTTATGGTACACGAGCTACCAATGGGGTGATTTTGGTTACTACCCGTAAGGCTAATTCTGATTTTTCCATAGACTATAATGGGTATGTCGGTACAGAAGAGTTTGTGAAAACGGAAAGAGTGTTGACTGGAGATGAATTTCGTTCTTTAATTCAAGATGGAACAATTTCTGCTACTGATTTTGGAGGTAATACAGATTGGCTGGAAGCCATAACTCGTACTCCGGTCAATCATGGGCATAATCTGAGTGTAAAGGGTGGTTCCGAGAAGACTAATTATTTGTTGAATGTCAATTATAAAAAGAACCAGGGAATTTTCAAAAAGTCAGATAATGAGGCGTTGATTGTACGACTGGCGGTGAATCATTCAATGTTGAATGATAAATTGCGTTTGAACGTCAGCGTTAATTCTAATACGCAGAACTATACAACGACCGGAGATGGTTCCTCTTTCAATAGAGGGGTATATAGTGCGGCATTGGTTACTAATCCTACCTTGCCTATTTATAAGCAGGATGTAAATAAGGATGTCCTGTCATCAATGCCGGAGTATGATGGTCCTTGGGCACAGCCTTCGGCTCTGGTGGCTATCGCCAATCCGCTGAGTACTATCGAGACAGCTAATGGCAGACATCACAGACAGCGTACCAGATTGAATGGTAATGTTACTTTCCAACCCATCGAATCATTGAAATTCAATGCTTTGTTATCTTGGGATAGATATTACGAAACAAGGGGTTATCGTGAGACTTTTGATAATTTCAATACCACAGTGGCTCATTCCCGTGATGGTTTTGCCTCCAGAGGTACTTGTGAGACTACAGACCAGTTGTTTGAATTTACCGCTCAGTATAGTGAAGTTTTTGGCATTCATAATATTTCTGTATTGGGAGGTTATGGCTATCAGAAGAATATATGGGAGGATTATTGGATGCGGAACTGGAATTTTCCTACAGACCAGTTTGGCTGGGATAATATCGCTTTAGGACGTGGCGACAGCGATATTGCCGGTGCTGCTATTCCTATTAACAGTAATAAAACGTCAGGTAATCTTATCAGTTTTTTCGGACGTATCAATTACATATTGGCGGGCAAGTATTTGGCTACCATTAGTGTAAGGCATGAGGCAGACTCCAAATTTGTGGGTTCCGATCAGGTTTGGGGTACATTTCCGGCTGTAAGTCTGGCATGGCGGATTAATGAAGAGAATTTTATGAAAAATATCAAGTGGATTAATAGCTTGAAACTTCGTGCCGGTTATGGTGTGACAGGTATTGCTCCTTCCAATCCTTATTTGGCAACCTATCGTTTGGGATATACTTCAAATAATGATACTTTTTATTATAATGGTCAATGGGTGAATAAATTGACTCCGCAGAGTAATCCGAATCCGGAATTCACATGGGAAAAGAAGAAGGAATTTAATGTGGGGCTTGATTTCTCTATTCTGAAAGATCGTATCAGTGGTAGTGTTGATGCTTATTACAGAAAAACTGTAGACTTGTTATATAATTATCCTGTTCCTGTTCCGCCCAATGTATATGGCACTACACTGGCAAATGTGGGTACTATCAGTAATAAGGGACTGGAGATATTGCTGAACGGGGTTGTCTTTAATAAAAAAGATTTTGGTTGGAATACCACACTGACTTATTCTACTAATAAGAATAAGCTTGACAAATTGAATAATAGTAAATACCAGTTGGCAAACGATTATTTTTATGTGGGTGACGCACAAGCGCCTATGTCGGGAGTCCCTACCCATCGTGTAAAAGTAGGGGAACCTATAGGGCAGATTTGGGGTTGGAAAGTATTGGATATTACAGAAGACGGTAAATGGATTTATGAAGATCAGAATGGTAATGCTGTAGAGTCTAAAGATGTGAAGATAGAGGATAGAAAAGTGATTGGTAATGGTTTGCCAAAGCATTATTTGGGATGGAACAATGATTTCCGTTATAAAAATTTTGATTTGAGCGTTACCATGAGAGGAGCCTTTGGATTCCAGAATATCAACTTTACTCGTCTGCATTATGAGAATTATAGAGACCAGGCAATGAATAATTTGAAAGCCGGGTATGAAAAAGTATTTGGTAAAGCGGTGCTGACGGACTCCAAGCAATTTAATAGTTACTATGTAGAGGATGGCGATTATTGGAAAATTGATAATATTGTATTGGGGTATAATTTCAAGAAAGACTTTATTAAAGGGATTAAGGGAATGCGTCTGTATTTCTCTGTTCAAAACGCTTTGACCATTACCGGATACAAAGGACTTGATCCGGAGGTAGGCGGTTCGCTTTTAACTCCGGGAACAGATGACAGAAACAAGTATCCCACTACCCGTTCATATACCTTTGGCGTTAACTTGAATTTTTAAATTATTAGATTGAAGAACATGAAAAGAAGAATAAGAATAGCATTGATGTGTCCTGCACTTTGTTGTCTGATAGGAGCATCATTGAATAGTTGTATGGAACTGGACGATAGCGTGTATACTACGATCGTATCCGATAAATATCATTATACGGAAAAGGACATGGTTGCCATATTAGGTAATGCTTATACTCCATGGCGTTCTGTTGTTATCGGTGCAATAAATGAAACGCAGACCATTTCTACAGATGAGACCATGATACCGGTACATCCTTGGGGATGGAATGGGACTACCATTAACATGCATTTACATACCTGGACTTCGGAGACAGGTGAGGCTGTTAATCGGTGGGGTGACCTGTATACTGGTATAAACAATGCCAATCAGGTAATTTACCAGATTGAATCCGGCCTGTTGCCTGTGACGGAAGGTAAGGATAATTATTTGGCGGAGTTAAAAGCGGTAAGGGCTTCTTATTATTATATGCTTTGTGATTATTACGGCAATGTACCCTATCTGACCCGTTTTGATGTCCCTCAAGGTTTTCTTCCCGAACAAATCAGTCGTAAAGCCTTGAATGATTCTATCATTGCCGAAGTGACAGCCGCCCTTCCTTTATTACCGGAGAATGTTGATGAATCGACTTACGGACGTTTTACCAAATGGGCTGCTTATGCTTTATTGGCCAAGATGTATATCAATGCGGAGGTGTATACGGGAACCCCACAATGGCAAAAGTGTCTGGATGCCTGTGAGGAGATCATAAAATCTGGAAAATTCTCGTTGGCGGGAAATCAGAAAGATGTATTCAAGGCTGATAATGAGGATTGTACGGAAGCTGTTTTTGTTGTTCCTTTTGATCAAAGTTACGCCGGTGGATTGAATATATTCAATTACGCTCTAAACGGTCAGTTCTCTCAGGTATATTCCACTAAGAGTTTTGGTGGTTGGGGAGGTTCGGTTGCTGTTCCGCAATTTATAAATACATTTGATCCGGATGACAGTCGTCTGACCGAGAATTATTTGATGGGACAGCAAGTGTATCCCGATGGTTCCAATGTGTTGTGCGAGATAGGCAACAGTCAGGGGATTCCTATGAATATTGTAAATGTGGTTCCGGGGGTTGATTGGGCTGAGGAATTACATGGATATCATTTGGCAAAGTATGAGTATGTTGCCGGTATGTCTCCTGGTGCTATGAGTAACGATGTTTTCCCCTTCCGCTATACAGATATATTGATGATGAAAGCTGAATGTTTGTTAAGGACTGGAAAAGCGGACGAAGCGGCACAAATTGTAACAGAAATCAGACAACGCGCATTCAAGTCTGCTCCGGAAAAAGCGGTAGTCACTGGTGCGGAACTGATGGGAGGGAGTACCTATGATTATGGATTGCGCGAAACAACCTATTTGGACAAGATTAAAAGTCCTAGAACAACTCATGAAGGTGGAGCAGATATAAAATATGGTCGCTTTTTGGATGAATTGGGTTGGGAGTTTAACCAAGAAGGAAGAAGAAGGCAGGACTTGATTCGTTTTGGAGTATGGACAACTAAATCATGGCTTTCTCATTCTGCTACAAATGATATAAATAAGAACTTGTATCCTATTCCAAGAGCTGAATTGGATAAGAATGGTAAGTTAAAGCAGAATCCGGGATATTAGTGGATTGGTAATGAACAGACTGTCCGAAAACCTGTTTGGCACTTTTTGTCATGTGCGGTTCCGGACAGTCTTTTTCTTTTAATATTTATTTGAAGTGATGGTATGAAAAGGTTTGCCGGTTGGTTGTTGTTTTTCTGGGGATGTATATGTTGTATATGTGCCTCTGAAATTTCTATAACAGATTCATGGAAGTATAAAGCAGAGAATGATGAACGTTTTTCCAGTATGGATTGGAATGATTCTGATTGGGTAACTGTAGATTTGCCTCATACTTGGAATGCCGGAGATGTGATTGACGAGCAACGGGGATATAGGCGTGGCATATCTTGGTATAGGAAGAAGTTGTTCATTCCTTCAGAGGCACGGGATAAGAAAATAACTCTTCGTTTTGATGGAGTGGCCAGCAAGGCAGACGTCTATTTAAATGGGAAATTATTGAAAACTCATTTGGGGGCATATACCGCTTTCGGAGTTGATATAACTGATATCTGTGAAGTTGGAAAGGAAAATCTGTTGGCGGTAAAAGTGGATAATAGTTCTTCTTTGGGGGAAATCCTTCCACCGGTTTCCGGAGATTTTTCTATTTTTGGGGGTATTTATCGCAGGGTGTTCTTGCAATGGACGGAAAAAGTGCATTTTGTGACAGAACCTTATGCAGCTGTTCCAGTAAGGATACAAACCCCTGAAGTGTCGGTATCTGAGGCGTCAATGCAAATTGTGGCTTTTCTTAAAAATGACTTTACCGATACAAAGCACGTGCACGTCAATGTTTTTCTTTGCGATGAAATGAATCGGATTGTGAAAGAGAAACAGTTGAAACTGAAACTGATTCCAGGCAGGAAATATCCTATATCCACTTCTGTAGGAAGGATAGAGAATCCTCATTTGTGGTCTCCTGAATTGCCTTATTTATATACGGTAAAAGTGCAGGTATGCGATGCCAAGAATGGAGAAATGTATCAAGAAGTAATTTCTCCGGTTGGATTCAGATGGTTTTCGGTGGACAAGACAGGCTTTTATCTGAACGGGAAGTATCTTAAATTGAGGGGAGCTGCACGGCATCAGGATTATGCAGGTTTGGGAACGGCTATTCCCGTTGAAATGAATCGTAGGGATATGCGGTTGCTGAAAGAAATGGGAGCTAATTTTGTGCGTATCAGTCATTATCCTCAAGATCCGGAAATATATCGAGCCTGTGACGAATTGGGGTTGATAGTATGGTCTGAAATTTGTGTTGTGAATGAAGTGAGAAAAAATGCGGCATTCGCTCATAACTGCAAAGAAATGTTGAAAGAGATGATTCTTCAGAACTACAATCATCCATCGGTGGTACTATGGGGGGCTATGAATGAATTATGGGATTACCATAAGCAAGCTATTGCGTTGGCTAGGGAATTGGAGGCTTTGAAAAAAGAGCTGGATCCTTATCGTCTTTCTTGTGTCGCCTTTCATGCTTTTACTTGGGAGAAACCCTATACACAGTCTAGTAAGGAGATGTTTAGTATTTCGGATGTTAACGGGGTGAATGTATATGAGTCTTGGTATCAGGGAGATTCTGCTACGATTGCACCTATGTTTGATAAATTTTGTAGTTATTCTACTGCAAAACCTCGTTTTTTGTCGGAATTTGGAGCAGGAAGCGATGAACGTATCCATTCTTATACTCCGCGTACATTTGATTTTACTCCGGAATTTCAATTGGATTTTAATCGCAGATATATCAATGAAATGGAGAAACGTCCGGATTATATAGGTTATTCTATTTGGAATTTGGTTGATTTTCAGGTGGATGGTCGTGGTGATAGCAAGCCTAATCTGAATCAAAAAGGAATGTTGACAGAGGATCGTCGGAAGAAAGAGATTTATTATTACTGTCAGGCTCGTTGGTCGGACATTCCGATGATTCATATTGCCGGGGCCGATTGGACGAAAAGGGTGGAAATTTGTGATGATAGTATAAATGTGCGTAAGATCAGTGTTTTTTCTAATCAGAAAACGGTGGAGTTAATTCATAATGGAAAGTCTTTGGGTGTGCGTGAAGTGGTAAATGGGGAAGCTGTTTTCGCAGTTCCTTTTATAAACGGAGAGAATCTGCTGGATGCTCGAAGTGGGGCACTTTCAGACAGGCTGAAGATACAGATGAAATTGTTATCTTCCCGTCTTACTGACAGTGATGTGCTTTTGGACGGTCTTTGTATTAATTTGGGACAGGAGCATTGTTATTTTATAGACCCGCAGCTTCAGGAAATATGGATACCCGATAAACCTTATACAAAGGGAAGTTGGGGATATATGGATGGAAAACCTTTTAACTCTTGGCCGGGATCATCACATGATGGAGTTAGGTATGGAGTAGGGGCTGATATAAAAAATACTTTTTTAGAGCCTCTTTTTCAGACCTTTTTGATTGGTACGACTTGTTACCGGCTGGATGTTCCTGACGGAGTATATGAAATTGGCTTTTATTTCACGGAACCTTTCAGTAAGGATGAACGGAAAAATATTGTGCGTACAGGTGTTTCTGCCGAGGGACAACGTGTATTTGATGTGTCAGTCAATGGAGAAAAATTGATAGATTCATTGAATCTGGCTGATTCTTATGGCGAGCAGACAGCTGTTGTAAAGACACTTGTGGTCAATGTGCGGAATCATGAAGGACTGGAGATTCTGCTTTCTCCTCAAAAAGGACAAGGTGTTATTAGCGGATTAAAAGTAAAGAAAATACGATGATATGGGCTGAAAAACTTCTGAATGAGTAAAATGGTTATATTCTTTCTTTTTCTGACAAGATTCTTTTCCATGAAACTCAGGGACAGATGTACTTTTGCTGATGTAAAATTTGAATAAAAAACGGTATGTTTAAGAAAAAGAGAAATATAGGGAAATTGTTATTAGGTTCCTTTTTGATTGTGGCTGTACTGACAGCATGTATGGAGGAAAAAAGGGAGATGAAGATAGATATGCTTTCACGTCCCGGTACGATAGATAGGAATGTCAGTTATCAGGGAAATCGTTTGCCTTTGAAACCATTGCATTTTATAAAATTGCCGGTAGGAACCATTGAGCCGGAAGGCTGGCTGAAAAAGTACCTGCTGTTGCAAAAAGAGGGATTAACCGGGAAACTGGGTGAAATTAGTGCGTGGTTGGATAAGAAGGATAATGCGTGGTTGCTGTCTGGTGGAGATCATGGTTGGGAAGAAGTCCCTTATTGGCTGAAAGGATATGGTGATTTGGCTTATATCTTAAAAGATTCTGCTATGATTGCAGAAACAAAAGTCTGGATTGAAGCAGCTATTCAGAGCCGGCAACCGGATGGCTTTTTCGGTCCGGTGAATGAACGTGGAGGGAAGAGAGAACTTTGGGCGAATATGGTAATGCTTTGGTGTTTGCAATCTTATTATGAATATTCTGGTGATAAGAGAGTGTTGACTTTGATGACTGATTACTTTAAATGGCAACTAACTGTCCCCGATGATAAATTTTTGGAAGATTATTGGGAGAACAGCCGTGGGGGGGATAATCTGTATAGTGTTTATTGGCTTTATAACATCACAGGAGAACAATTCCTGCTGGAGCTTGCTCGGAAACTTCATCGTAATACGGCAGACTGGACAAATGAATCGGATTTGCCTAATTGGCATAATGTGAATATTGCACAGTGCTTTCGTGAACCGGCTACTTACTATATGCTTAGTGGTGATTCGGCAGATTTGCAGGCATCTTATCGAGTGCATCATCTGGTGAGACGTATTTTCGGACAGGTGCCGGGAGGTATGTTCGGAGCGGACGAGAATGCCCGTTTGGCTTATATTGATCCACGACAAGGTACAGAAACTTGTGGATTTGTAGAACAGATGGCGTCTGATGAGATAATGCTTCGTATGACCGGTGATCCTTTTTGGGCTGAGCATTGCGAGGAGGTCGCTTTCAATTCTTATCCGGCGGCGGTAATGCCTGATTTCAAAGCTTTAAGATATATTACTTGTCCCAATCAGGTGGTGAGTGATTCTAAAGACCATAAACCCGGAATTGATAATGGTGGTCCTTTCTTGGCTATGAATCCTTTCAGCAGTCGTTGCTGTCAGCATAACCATGCGCAAGGCTGGCCTTACTATATTGAAAATTTGGTTTATGCAACTCCGGATAACGGGCTCGCCGCCATTATTTACGGTCCGTGTTGTGCACAGGCGAAAGTAGGGGTAAACGGTACTGAAGTTATTCTGAGAGAAGAAACAAACTATCCGTTTGAAGAAATGATTCGGTTTACAGTGCAAGTTTCCGGTAAAGTGGATTTTCCATTATATCTTCGTGTACCTGCTTGGTGCAAGGGGGGGACATTAATAGTTAACGGAGAAACGGTAGCTGCTGGTATGGAGTCTGGTAAATATGTTCGTTTGGATAGAACTTGGAGTAATGGAGATGTGGTAATCTTGCAATTACCCATGTCTTTATCTGTTCAAAGATGGCAGACCAATCAAAACAGTGCCAGCGTGAATTACGGTCCTTTGACTTTCTCTCTATTGATAGAGGAAGAGTATAGAAAGGTAAGTAGTGCAGAAAATGCTATATGGGATTCTAAATGGCAGAAAGGTGCTGATGTCAATGCTTGGCCTACTTATGAAATCTATCCTCAAAGTGCTTGGAACTATGCTTTGAAATTGGATGATAAGGTTTTGGAGCAATGCTTGAAAGTCGAGAAGAGAGAATGGCCTTCAGACAATTATCCTTTTACTGCTGATAACGTTCCTCTAGTGATAAAAGCACAAGGGAGAAGAGTGCCTTCTTGGGGCATAGATCAATATGGCTTATGTGGTGTGTTGCCGGAAGAAGGGGCTCCGAAAAGTGAAATATTGGAAGATATAACCTTGATACCGATGGGAGCTGCCCGTTTGCGTATCTCGGCATTTCCTGTAACTTATGAATAATTTTATATTACTATGAAAAGACTGTTATTTGTGATTCTATTGACAATTATGGGATGTTGCGGTGTACATGTGCAAGCCGTTGGATACGAAAAAATTATTAATCCGGTATTGCCGGGTGATCGTCCTGATCCTACTGTCATTGAAATAAATGGAGAGTATTGGGCTGCTGCGACTTCTAATGAATGGTCGCCGTTGTTCCCTATTTTTAAATCAAAAGATTTAGTGAACTGGGAATTGGTGAATTATGTTTTTCCGGATGGAGCACCTGATTGGGCATTGAATAATTTTTGGGCCCCGGAATTATCGTATGATGAGAAACAGGGAAAGGTTTATCTGTATTATACAGCCCGTGACAAGAGGACAAAGAGATTATCGTGTGCGGCGGCGGTAGCTGATTCCCCGATGGGGAGGTTCAAAGATTTGGGACCGTTGGTTGCTCAGGAACCAGGCTCTATTGATGCTTTTGCTGCAAGAGATGAGAAGGGTAAACTTTATCTTATATGGAAAGAAGACGGCAACAGTATGGGCTTGCCTACAAATATTTGGGCACAGGAGATGACGGAGGACCGTACCCGTCTGATAGGAGAAATGACTTCCTTGTTTTGTAATGACACTCCTTGGGAGGAAGGGCTGGTAGAAGGGGTATGTGTTTTTAAAAAGCAGGATTATTTTTATATTCTGTATTCGGCAGCTAGCTGTTGTGACAAGAAATGTAATTATAAAACAGGAGTGGCCCGTTCCAAATCTTTGCTGGGCAAATGGGAGAAGTATGAAAAGAATCCCATTTTGGTAGACAATCAGGATTGGCGTTGTCCCGGAC
>ULNO01019709.1_pt1 | contig 15071 bp, 9 predicted proteins | sample 1951961 | NCBI WGS metagenome assembly ULNO01 (sample SAMEA4835581, study PRJEB28245) | human gut metagenome | biome: gut microbiome; material: fecal sample | place: Denmark | collected 2008
TGGTTGCTAGAATCAGCGAATTTTTGTAGGCAACAATGTCTTTGATATTCGGTAACTTTGCTTTTTCATCGCCAGTTACGATGTCGTATCTACTGAATTTTCCAGTACGTATGTCGAATTTGTTCAAACCTCCGAGATGTATGCCTAGCCAAAGGACTTCACGTTGTTTATCATAATAGATAGCATTCAGATTGCTTTGTGAAATTTCGCTGTTTTCCGGTTTATACCATCGGAATTCACGTGTTTTCAGATTTAGTCTGTTCAGGCCGCCACCTTCTGTACAAATCCAAAGATTCCGGTCTTTATCTTCCGCCATTCTCCCCACAATGGACGAACTGAGTCCCTGTGCTTCGATTTCAGACTGTTTATATTGTTGATAGATTTGATTTCCTGTATTAAAGTAGTTTACTCCTCCAAAAAAAGTACCCACCCACATGGTTCCCTGATGGTCGCACAACAAGCTCCATATCGATGAATGGGTAAGCCCCTCTTTGGTATTCGTTTTAGTATAAGTATAAAAAGTCTGTGTTGTTGCGTCAAATACATCCAAACCATTGAATGTTCCCACCCATAGACGCCCGTTTTTATCCAGGCAACAGCAACGGACGAAGTTAGAACTAAGGCTTCCTGTTTTTTTGGGATGATGTTGGTAGTTGATGACCGAGCTGTTTTCTATCAAATAAAGCCCGGTTTCTTTGGTACCTATCCAGTATTTTTGTGCAGTTTCTTTGAAGATAGAATTGATTGTACCGTTTGTAATAAGATGTTGTAGATTGCCAGATTTATCTAATACAAATAACCCGTGTTCTTCTGTTCCGATGAATGTCTGTTTCTCATCTACATCTATGACTTTGATTTTGGCATTTGAATTGGGGAGCCTGTAAATAAGAGCCAAGTGTCCGTCTGTATATTGATAGATACTGTTTCCGATGGCTACAAAAAGAGCTTTGTGGTAGAAGATTGCATCTACTGTTCTTTGTACCAAAGTGGTGAACTTGTTTCGGCTAATGTTGAAGATAGATAAGCCTTGGGAAGTCATGCAATAAATTTCTCCTCTATGGTTTCCACAAATTTGGAGGATGCCATTGGTGGGAATACTGTTTGGCATATCTTTTCGATATTTATATACCACAAATTCATTTCCATTATATAAGTTAAGTCCATTTCTTGTTCCAAACCATATAAATCCTCTTTCGTCTTGAAAGCTAGATAAAACAGCATTGTTAGAAAGTCCGTCATAGGTCGTTAGATTTTTGAAAGTTATTTCTTGTGTATAGCTGTTGGTTAAACAAATAAAGAGGAAGATAAAAGTATAGATTCCAATTCTGATTCTCATAAGTCATAGATATAAATGTTCAGCAGCAAATTTAAATATTAAATGTATACCTTGTATACTATAAATTAAAAAAATCTTTCCGTCTTTTTAATGATGATGGGCATGGAAAGTACATTTATGTGCATTTTTTGTATACTATGCATATATGAGGCATAAAGTGTACATTTATTGTACATAACAGCGTTATTTCAATAGATATTACTATTTATTTTTGTGCAGAGAAAAAGCTGATGTTAACAAATAAAATAGTATATTATGAAACAAAAAAATCTTGTTCTATTCTTTCTGCTTGGCTGGATTCTTCAGGCACAAGCGAGTTATCAACCGACCTATTCTACAGCTGGCTTTTATTCACTACCCAATACGGGGAGGGAAGTCTATTCTATGAATCCGGCATGGCGTTTCTATAAAGGTAGCGTACCGGAAGCTTGTAAATCCGATTTTGATGATACGGAATGGCAGGTGGTATCTTTACCCAACGGCATGGAATATTTGCCTTTAGAAGCCAGTGGTTGTGTCAACTACCAAGGCGAAGTGTGGTATCGCAAACATTTTATGCCACAGGGTGTGTTGAAAGGAAAAAAACTTTTTCTGCACTTTGAAGCCATCATGGGGAAATCGAAAGTATGGATTAACGGACAACTGGTCAACGAACATTTCGGTGGTTTCCTTCCTGTAATAGCCGACATTACACCTTATATAATATGGGGGAAAGATAATGTTATCACAGTTTGTGCAGACAACAGTGATGATCCTAGCTATCCTCCCGGCAAAGCACAGGATGTGTTGGACTACTCTTATTTTGGTGGCATTTATCGCGATTGTTGGCTGATTGCTCATAACAACGTACACATTACCGATCCTAATTATGAAAATGAGGAGGCCGGAGGAGGTCTGTTTGTGAGCTTCGATAAAGTATCAGAGAAACAGGCCGAAGTTCGTTTGCAGCTTCATGTACGCAATGAGCAAGTTACCTCTTTTGGTGGAAAAGTAGTATATGAACTGTTCGACTCCGAGCATAATAAAATAACCACTGTTGAACACAAACTAGACATACGTTCAAAAAAGGCGGTTCAGACAATAGATAAAATCATTGTTGGGAATCCCCGCTTGTGGTCTCCGGAAAGCCCTTATCTATACCAACTCCATGTTTACGTAAAAGATAAGCAGGGAAACACGATAGATGGATATCGCCGCCGCATAGGGATTAGAAGTGTCGAATTTAAGGGAGCAGATGGATTCTGGCTGAATGGTAAACCCTATGAACCTAAATTGATGGGTGCCAATCGCCATCAGGATTTTGCCATGTTGGGTAATGCTCTCTCTAATAGTTTACACTGGCGCGATGCCAAGAAATTGCGTGATGCTGGTTTGACAGTGATTCGTAATGCTCACTATCCGCAGGATCCTGCTTTTATGGATGCTTGTGATGAATTGGGACTTTTTGTCATTATTAACACTCCGGGATGGCAATTTTGGAATGATGCTCCAGAGTTTGCGCAGCGTATCTATTCCGATATTCGTAACATGGTTCGTCGTGACCGCAATCATCCTTCAGTGTGGCTGTGGGAACCGATTCTGAATGAAACACACTATCCGGCTGACTTTGCCCTGAAGGCGAAAAATTGCGTAATGGAAGAATATCCGCATCCCTATTGCTATGCTGCCTGTGATGCAATAGCGCAGGGACACGAGCACTATCAGGTGCACTTCGGACGTCCAGTGGCAGAGAGTGAAAAAAAATCTACTGTTGCCTACTTTGCTCGTGAATGGGGTGATAATGTCGACGATTGGAACTCTCACAATTCTCCTAGCCGTGCCAATCGTGGTTGGGGTGAAGTTCCGATGTTGATACAGGCTGAAGGATATGCCATCCCTTCCTATCTGGGACTTAGTTATGATGTGTTGTGTAAGGACTCGCGCCAACATATGGGCGGTTGCTTGTGGCACTCTTTCGATCACCAGCGCGGTTATCATCCCGATCCGTTTTACGGGGGACTGATGGATGCCTTCCGCCAGCCTAAATACTCTTATTATATGTTCCAGTCACAGCGTAGTCCGGAAAAGAGTGACCTGATAGCTGACAACGGTCCGATGATTTTCATAGCCAATGCTATGACCCCTTTCTCTCCGCAAGATGTAACGGTGTACTCTAATTGCGACGAAGTGAGACTCACTTGTGGCACTGAAGATAAGATATATACATATAAGAAACAACGTACTAATGGGATGCCTTCTCCTGTGATTGTCTTTAAGGATGTATTCCATGTAATGAAAGACAAGGCACTGGCAAGGAAGAATGAACACGAAAAATCCTATCTGTTGGCTGAAGGAATGATCGATGGAAAAGTGGTAGCCACTCACAAGGTTTATCCGGCTCGCCGTCCGTCACGCATCCAATTATGGGCGGATAGCGAAAATATGAAACTGGAAGCCAATGGGGCAGACTATGTTACGGTAGTGGCTACCATCACTGATGATAAGGGCAACATCAAGCGTCTGAATAACTCTAACATCCGCTTTGAGATAGAAGGTGAGGGTGAACTGGTCGGTGGTGCCGATATTATGGCTAATCCGCGTCCGGTACAATGGGGAACAGCACCTATCTTGGTGAAATCTACAACTAATCCCGGAAAAATAAAAATACGTGCTTCGGTTATCCGGGAAGGAACACAGATGCCTCTCGCCGGTACTCTCGAATTGGAGTCATATCCAGCTTCTGTACCGATGATTTTTGACCGGAATGAAATACCAAAAGACGGCAGTTTGCAAAAGTTACTGACTCCCTCTTCAGATTCAAAAAACGATAGTCGGTATATGGAAGAAATAAAGAGGTTGGAAAAGGAACTGAACCGCTACAAGTTGAAAGAAGTGGAACAGCAACAAAGCGACTTTGAAGAGAAAAATTTGTAATTAGAAAAACTATATTTTATTTAATTCTATGAAGAAAGAACTTTTAAAATCATCACGGTGGAAAAGGGGAGTCGGTATGTTACTGCTCATCTTCTTTTCGGTCACGGCTGCCTTTGCGCAGAATCTGGTGCGAGGAGTTGTGATAGACAAGGCTGGGGAAGGTATTCCCGGTGCAAGCATTCAAGTGAAAGGAACCGCAATCGGTACTATTTCTGATGTGGACGGACGTTTTTCAATAGGCATACAAAATAAAAACGCCAAGTTGGTTGTTTCATTTATAGGGTATGTGACTGCAGAAGTAGAGGCTGTTCTCTCTAAACCGATGTCCATCGTTTTAAATGAAGACACAAAGCTGTTGGATGAAGTGGTAGTGGTAGGCTATCAGGAAGTGAAGAAGAAGGACTTGACGGGCTCTGTGGCAAAAGTTAATATGGACGATTTGCTGAGTGCCCCCGTCTCTTCTTTTGACCAGACGCTTGGAGGGCGTTTGGCAGGTGTAAACGTGACTTCCAATGAAGGAATGCCGGGTGGAACGATGAATATAGTCATTCGTGGTAATAATTCATTGACACAAAGTAACTCACCCTTGTATGTCATCGACGGTTTCCCGGTGGAGGACGCGGAAATGGCAGGTAGTATCAATCCGGCAGACATTGAGTCGTTGGATGTTCTGAAAGATGCTTCTGCTACTGCTATTTATGGAGCGCGTGGTGCTAATGGCGTTGTTATTATTACCACTAAAAAAGGAAAAATAGGTAAGGCACAGATCGCTTATGATGGTAGTGTGACTATGCATCATGTGAAAAACCTGATTCCAATGATGGATGCATATGAGTTTGTGAAGTTACAAAATGAAATAGCTCCTCAACTTATTCATTCGGGAACAGGAGGCTATTTTATGGAATGGGAAGGCAAGCAGTGGGCACAGGAAGACTATGTAAATATTCCTCAATATGATTGGCAGGATGAAATATTTCAGACAGCTTGGCAGCAGAGCCATAACATCCGTCTGACAGGCGGTACGGAAGGTGTGCGTTACAACGGGTCGGTTTCCTATTATAATCAGGATGGTGTGGTGTTGAGATCTAATTACGAACGTTTTCAGGCACGTATGAATGTGGCTGTACGTCGTGACAAGCTTAATGTTAATTTTACGGCAGATTATTCACGTGCCATTCAAACCGGTGCCAGCCCGTCTCAATCGAATTATACGGGGCAGAACAATTTGTTCTATAATGTATGGGGATATCGTCCGGTGAACTTTCCGAACAAACCGTTGGAAGCATTGATGAATAACAGTATCGACACGGATGTAGTAAATCCAAGTAATGATTATCGTTTTCAGCCGGTAGTGTCACTAAAAAATGAATATAACAAAAGCTATCAAAACTCTTTGCGCCTGAATGGTTTTGCGGAATATGAGTTTATTAAAGGGCTGAAACTGAAAGTGTCGGGAGGCTACAACTATTATGCTCCTACTTCAGATAACTTTAATAATTCAAAAACGCGTTATGGATCTTCAACAGATAAGGTAAACGCCAGAGTGACCCGTGCACAGAGTATCAACTGGTTGAATGAAAATACATTGAGCTATCAGACTTATTTCAAGAAGAAACATTCTTTCAATGCATTGGTAGGTATGACTTTGCAGGGTAATGATTCTGAAACTTACTCTTTCTATACCCACCACATTCCCAATGAGTCTTTGGGTATGGCAGGCATGTATGAAGGTACATCCGGTGCTACAAATTCAGGACAAGCATCTTGGGCATTACTATCTTATTTAGCACGTGTCAATTATAACTTCAATTCAAAATATTATGCAACAGCATCGTTTCGTGCCGATGGCTCTTCTAAGTTCAATAAGAAAAACCGTTATGGTTATTTCCCCTCTGCTTCTTTGGCATGGAACTTTTCAGAAGAGAAGCGTATAAAATCTCTACAGTTCATCAGCAATGGTAAATTGCGTTTGAGTTGGGGATTGACAGGAAATAATCGTGTAGGCGAATATGACATGTATTCACTCCTGGCTGTACGTAAAGCCGCTGCTACTAATCTGACGAGTGGTGTTTATCCATTCGATAATGATTTCTCAACAGCTGGAATGGTGCCTGTTACGGTGGGTAATTGGGATTTGAAATGGGAAACGACAGAACAGTGGAATCTCGGTCTGGACTTGGGTGCATTTGGCAACCGGATTAATCTCACTACTGACATTTACCGGAAAACAACACGCGACTTGTTGCTGGATGCTACACTTCCCTATTCTTCCGGTTTTGCCAATGCAAGAAAAAATATTGGAAAAGTGCGGAATGAGGGGATAGAATTGACGTTGAATACCGTAAATATTAAAACGCGTAAATTTACTTGGTCAACAGATTTCAACATAGCCTTCAATCGTAATGAAGTGCTTGAACTTGCTGAAAACCAGGAGTCTTTGATGTCAATAGCCCAATTTGACGGAACATACAATAATAATCCCAATTATATTGCACGTGTAGGCTATCCGATGGGATTGATGTATGGTTACATCTTTGATGGCACTTATAAATATGAAGATTTTAATCGCTCGGGAAGCGCATATACGCTCAAGGCAAATGTACCTCATTTTTCTACGGAAAACGCTACCCAACCCGGTATGCCTAAATACCGCGACTTGGATGGTAACGGTGTTATCGATTCGGCAGACCGTACCGTTATTGGGCGTGGAGCTCCAATTCATACGGGAGGATTCACAAACAACTTCTCTTACAAGGGGTTCGATTTGAATATCTTCTTCCAATGGAGTTATGGCAATGATATTTTGAATGCCAATCGTCTGTTTTTTGAAAGTGGAAACGGTAAAGCTCGTGACTTGAATCAGTTTGCCAGTTATGCTAATCGTTGGACGCCGGAAAATCCTGACAGTGACATACCAGCGGCTACGGCCTCAATTTCTAATAAGGTCATTTCATCACGCATTGTGGAAGACGGCTCTTTTCTGCGTTTGAAATCGGTGACTTTGGGCTATTCACTTCCGAAAAAAGCTATTGCTAAAGTTCATCTTAGCAATGTTCGTGTGTATTTGGCTGCTCAAAATTTGTGGACATGGACAAGTTATTCCGGTTTTGACCCCGAGGTGTCGGTTCGTAACAGTGCTTTGACTCCGGGACTTGATTTCTCCGCTTACCCAAGAACTGTCTCTTGTAGTTTTGGCGTCAGTTTAGGATTATAATTTATAATAAAATATAGAATATGAAAACCTTTAAATATTTGCTTTTATCTATAGCTCTGCTGGGTGGATTGTTCTCCTCTTGTGACTTTCTGGAGAAAGAACCTACACAGTTGACACCAGAAAAATACTTCAACACACCGGAAGAGGCTTCTTCTTTTTTGATGGGGGTCTATGCAACCTTGGCGCATAGTTCTTTTTATGGAGGTAACTATATTTGGCTGGCAGGTGGAGATGACTTGAGCCATTATGGTGGAGCCGGACGTAATCCGATGACTAGTGTTATTTGTAATCAAGTGACTACCAGCGATACTCAAATTACAGGTTTATGGCTTAACTTGTATTCTGGTATCAACCGTGCCAATATGTTTTTGGAGCACATTGACCAAGTGCCGAATATGAATCAGACATTGAAACAACAGTATGTTGCCGAGGCTCGTTTTTTACGTGCTTATTACTATTTTATATTGGTTCAGAATTGGGGAGACGTGCCTTTTCATGCAACTTCTACGCAAACAGTGGTGGGACTGGATATTCCGCAGACAGATCGGCAGGAACTTTATGATTTTATTGCATCGGAGATGGACTTTGCCGCAGAAAATGGATTGAAAAGTGCTGCTGAACTGAATTATCTTCCTGGGCGCATCTCTCAATCTACGGCATGGGGGATACTTGCACGCGTATATCTCTTCAGAGCCGGAGAACATTACCGTGAGAAACGGGTAGCTACGGAGGTAGAAACAACCACTTTCTTTGCAGAAGCAAACAAATACGCTCAAAAAGTGATGACGAAAGGTGGGCACGATCTGGTTGATTTATATGGTGATTTTTTCATTGATCTGTGTTCCGACCAATATAATACAAAGAAAAAGGAAAGTATATGGGAAATTGAGTTTGCCGGGAATAATACGTCTGACATTAAATCAGGCGGACCGATAGGTAATCTCATCGGCTTGGGAGCACCTGACCTTTCTAATGAATCATATACGGGAAAGGAAGACCCGGGATTTTGTTATGAATATATTTTTGCTACTCCAAAATTGTATGATTATTATGCTAATAATAATGATAAGGAACGCTTCTTATGGAATATAAAATCATTCAGTTATCAACGGGTGGATAATAACCACGGTATTACGGGAAGAGAATTCTTTAATGGCAGGATGTCTGATTATATGGCTATTTATGGAGATAGAGGATTTTCGTATGGAAATAGTACACAGAAAAAAGAAGGAGATTATGAGTATGTGAAATATACGACGAATAGTCCTTATCCGGATCCCGAAAAAGCGAAAGGGTGTGCTAAGTGGAGGCGCGAATTTGAGGCTGATAAGAAATCTAAAGGGACTACGTCTATCAACTTTCCTGCTTTGAGGTATTCTGATGTATTGCTTATGATTTCAGAAGCAGAAAACGAAATAAATGAGATGCCGACAACATTGGCATACGATTGCTTGAACCGGGTGAGAAGGCGCGCTGGGATTGTCGAAGTGGGAAATTTATCAAAAGATGAGTTTCGTGAAAAAGTAAAACAAGAACGGGCTATGGAACTTTGTTTCGAAATGACACGTCGGGGAGACTTGATACGTTGGGGCGAGTATGTGAAAAACATGAATGAGTTGGTATCTCGCGCTCAACAAGGCGGTGACGAAGGTAAGGAGTGGCCACAAGGAATTACTAATGTATTTACTTATTTCCAGATTCCGAATGCCTTAAACTATTTCCCTATTCCAGAAATAGAGAGATCAGTTAACAAGAAGATTATTCAAAATCCAGAGTGGTAAATTGCAATTAATTTTGATAGAATCAATATAAAATTGAGTTATGAAAATATATAAATTAATACTCATTGGCATAGTGGGGCTTCTGTCAGGAGCTTGTGACGACAAACTCACAGATGAAGTGCAATTGGACATTACAGTTGCTTCGAGTGAAAATGTCAAAATGGAAGGAAACGTAATAACAGTGAAAAAAGGAGAACCTATCAATTTCTTGTTGAGTGGGAAGGCTGATTTTATTTCGTTTTTCAGTGGTGAGAAAGGGGCGAAATATATCAATAGGGAAAGAACTTCCTATCGTATAGAAGATATTAAGTCTACAATTCTTAGCTTTGATGTGAAGACACAGTATGGTGAATCGAAGGAGGTCTTGAAGATGTTTTACTCCAACACTTTCCCTGGTATTTCTAAATCTGATTTCGAAGCCGATTCTGTATTGGTAGAGAAATTTGAATGGAAGGAATTAGTACCACAAGCCGATTTGCCACAGGTGTCGGGAGCAAGCTATTCAGCTAACATTGATTTATTGGAATACTTGGGGCAGCCATTGACATTTGCTATTTATTATAAGCAGCTTGTTATATCTACAACGGTTGGATCGCCAAGATTCGAATTCAGTAATTTCAAAATCACCAACACGCTGCAGGATGGAAGTACAGAGGTCATGTTTGCAAACAGGTTAGGACTGACTCCATTGAATATGTTGAACAAGTGGAACATACCTTCTTACGATCAATTAGGAAGTAATCGGGAGTATGGAACTGTGACAAACAATCAAACAGGTTTGTGGAGTTTCACTGACACAAACCTGCAGCGTGGTTTTTTCTCTATTCATTCGGGTTGGACTGGAGACCCTGCTGTTACCCCCTTAATGTATAGCTGGTTGCTTTCCACACCAATGACCTTTAACGTCTGCGATCCTGACCAGGGTACTAAAGTGAAGGATTCCACCATGCCGTTAACTTCTCATACATATACGTACAATAAGGTGGGAATTTATGATGCCACTTTCTTGGCGCGTAACGTGAACGTTGAGTTTAGCTCGGAGCAGGTGAAACATTTAGTTATCAATGTAGTAGAATAATTTTTTAAATAAAAATCAATATGAATTACTTTAAATCTTTAATCATGGCTTCTTGTGTATCCTTGATACTGGCAGCCTGTAATACGGACGATTTGCGGACTGATCTGGACAACCTGACCAATCGGGTAGAATCATTGGAATCGCAGTTCAGCTTGATGAATGATAATATCAATGCTATCAGAATTCTGGTGGAAGGTGGAAAAACAATCGCGGATGTGAAAGAAGTAGATGGAGTGTATACACTGACTTTGAGTGATGGGCAAACCATCCGCTTGAATCAGGGAGGAGAAGGGAAAATAGTCTATCCGGCGTTGGGGGTTAATGGCAACGGAGAGTGGACAGTAGATGGAGTGGTGCTGAAACAACCAAACGGAGATCCTGTGAAAGCCAAAGGGGATAAGGGTGAAGATGGAAAAACACCCGAGTTTCAAATTGAACAGACAACCAATTACTGGCAAGTGCGTTACAGCACTAGCGAAGCTTGGGAGTATGTTACGGATGATCTCGGAAACAAAGTAGTAGCTGTGGCAGGAGAAGGCGCTAGTGCCGGTGATTCTTTCTTTCATTCCATAAAGGTAGAAGGAGGCTTCTTAACATTCACATTGAAAGGAGATTCAGAACCAAGATCTGAATATAAAGTATCCATTGTTGCGAAATTGTCTTGTAGCATTACTAATCCGATAACCAATTATGATGAGACAGCAAATCTGTGGAGTATTGCTTATGGAGAAACTGCAGAAACGATCATTCAAACAGAGGGAGATTACGTGCTTGTTTCAGCTCCAAAAGGGTGGGAAGCTGAAATTATAGAAGTGGATGGCATTAAGAAATTGAGTGTAACGGCACCCGAATTAGGGCAGGTTTCCACTAAATCACGTGCGGTAGCAGATAATCAGATGGATGTCATAGTACAGGTGAATAAAGGAGACAATTGGGCTATTGCGAAGATTAAGGTAAAAGCTATATCGGATAGTTATCGGGCATTATATGAGAGTGGGCAGACTCTTACTATCAATGGAGTTGAAATATATAAGGATTTGTATGGAGAATCAACGTTCATAAATGTAAGTAACGCTGCTGCGATAAATAAGGATGGTGTTTATTTTGTCGCTTCTGACGCAGAATTTGAATTAAGCGGATTTGTTGCGAAAAAGGTAGTGATAATTGGGGATAACCCTACTAAAATGCCAAAAATTAAGTTGACTGGTGGTAACAAGTTTGCCGTATCAGGAACGGCGGATACGGATGAAATCTTTGCAATGCAAAATGTTGAACTTGACTTAACAACAGTAACGGCGGCTACTTTCCAAAATGCTGTCAATAATAGTTTTGAAAATCTTTTATTTGAAAACTGTATCATTAGGATGTCTGCAAATCAGCCATTTACATACTGTAGTCAGAGTGGTGGGGCAAACGGTGGATTTGGTACTATCTGTTTTCATAATTGTATTTTTGACTATAGTAAGAACACTACGTCCAAAGCAATTATAAATGTATATAATGGAAGTGGAAGTCATAATAAGATAGAATTTGAAAACAATATCTTTTATAATAAAGAAGGGAATAAGTCGATGAGAATAGTAGATGTTAGCAACTACACTCCCAATAATATCATTTTATGTAACAATTCTTTTATTAATGTGATTAACAATGGTTATTATTGTACGGCTAATATTTTCGGAAGTGCAACTGTTGCTAATAACTTATTTTACGATAAGAGTGTTGCGACATCATTTACATTCTTTAATAAGCCAGACGTTATTTCGGCTAATTCAGCTAATAATTTTTACTATGGTAAAGGATGGAATTGGTATGCTTCCGCTTGGAATAACAATGATAAGTCTTTGATAGATAAATGCAATGATGATCCTTTTGCAGGCGGTACATTAGATTACGATAATCTACTATTCAAGCCTAATGAAGCTTTCATGACGGCACATCCGAATGTAGGAGCACAGATGAAATAACTTCAAAATATAAAGTTATGAAAAAGAACTATTTAACACTATGTTGTACTCTCTTTCTTGCACTGACTTCGTGCGAGAAAGATGATTTACGCAAAGATATCGACAATTTGGAGAATAGGATTGCCTATATAGAAGCTGGAGTAAATCAACTGAATGAGGATATTGAAACTTACCATGGCATGTTGACTGGCAAAATATTGGTAACGGAGTATACTCAAGATGAAGCAACCGGAGATTATACTGTGAAGTTGACGGATGGAACGACGGTTACCATATATAGCGGAGAGGTAGATATGTCTAAGATGCCGCTCTTCAGTGTAAACGCTTCCGGACATTGGGCATATACTTTGAATGGTAAAACTGAAGAGGTATTGGTAAACGGAAAAACAGTAGACATGATGCAGGCTGAAGACGGTTCCAAAGGAGTGATACCGAAATTGAAGGTTGATCCGGAGAGTGGTTACTGGATGGTGTCGGTAGATAATGGAAAAACTTATACTCGTTTGGGTGATAATCAGATAGCGGCCGGAGATAAACTTGTAACAGGAGGTATATTCAGTGGAGTTACACCAGACTTGGAGAATGGTGAAGTGATTTTTAAAGTGCGTGAGACAGATGAAGAAATACATGTATCTATCGATGATTTCTCTCTAGAAATCACGGCAACAGACGAAGAGCGGAAGTTCTCTTTGAATCAGGAAAAAACTTTCAGTGTGAAACAACATAGAGTGGAATATGCTGCAATAGAGAAGACATCGTGGAAAGTGGAGTTAAAAGAAGAACAGCTCATCTTAAAAGCTCCTGCTTCTTTAACCAACCCAGATAAAAAAGATGAAGATATTTATATCAGAATCTTTTCGAAAACCGGACGTTGCAAATTGGTGAAGTTCACCGTAATGATACAGAATAGTTAAAGGAACAAATTTATTAATTACCATTTAAAAAACAAGCATTATGAAAAAGATTTTATTAGCTGCTATGTTTGCAGGTCTTGCTTTAAGCGCTCATTCGCAGAATATTTTGAAAAATAGTAACTTTGACAGTCCGATGGACACACAAACGTATGGTAATCACCCGGAAATAGAAGGATGGTTTATCTTTGACGGGACAAAGGGGGCTACTACTATGGCATGCACTACTCTTGAAAATGACCCGCATGGTAATGTACTGGAGATTAAGACCACAAGCGATAATGCGTGGTATCGTTCATACCTGGGACAACGCATTGTCAATCCGGAGAAAGGAGCTTACGTATTATCGTTCGATGCTAAAGTAGACGAAGGATCTGCCAACGTTCGTTGTTTCATTCGTGATGCATCAGATCGTAACTGGTTCGCTTTGCGTAATAATTTCGACGTGAAGAAAAATTCAACGAATTCACCTGCTTCTTGCAACATTGCTGTCAAGAGTGGATGGAAGACTTATAAATTTGAATTTGACCTGTCGAAAGTTGTCAACTATTTCAATAGTGTAAAGGCGGCTGAAGATAACGGATTTACCATCGAAGTTAATCCAATTTCTGATGAGACTCTGAACGACCTTTTAGTTGCTATTCAACTAACCGACAAGGATGCAAAGGTATTGATAGATAACGTTACATTGGTAAAGAAATAATGAGATGAAGCATAGATGCTCTTTCTTTTATTTATTCATGCTGTGTGGTGGTATGACAGTTCATTTGCAGGCTTCCCCCTATCAGGGGGAGCCTGTATGCAAAATGGCCATTGGTAATGAACAGCAACCGAAACTGGAAGATTTAAGGACGCTGCGTAACAAATATCCATTGCCCATTCCTAAAGCTACCCAAGCGGAAATTCTTTCAGCGCAGGCTGCGGTAGATTCTTATCAGTTGCAGCGCATCGACGAGAAAACAGTAACGGATGTAACTGGGCTAAGTCATGACGCCATGACCTATCAGCAGAATCGCGAAGTAGCCAAAAATGTGCGTGCATTGGCTGCCGTTGCCTATAATGGGGGCCAAGCGGAAAAGAAAACCTTTGAACTTTATCTGGATTATATCCTTTCACAAGGTTTTGTGCAAATGGTGGCAGGACCGGGTTTTTACGAAGACTGGCGGAATACTCCGGCTAATTTTTTGAGTGCATTGAGCGTATGTGACGATGTCAGGGCTCAAAGAATGATAGATGCGGTGGCAGCCTTATTGAATAAGGAAAATAGGATGTATGATGACTGGGGGGAATTAAAAAAGCACATAAATTCTGACTTTATATATATGATGCTTCCTCATCTGTTTCTATCGGCACTTTATACGCCATCTGAAGAAGGGGCAGTGAAAAAAATGGAACAGTTTTCGAACTATATCTCCGGATGTACTCAATATGTGCCGGGCGGAGGAAATATTTTGAAACCGGATGGTGTCGGTTTTCACCACGGGGCTCACTACAATGGTTATATGTATTCTTACAACACGTGGGTGGAATATATGTATCGGTTGGCAGGTACTTCTTATCATGTAACAAAGGATGCCTTTCAACGAATGCAAAAGGCAGTGATGACTCCTTACTTGATGGCTACTGCTTCAACTTCGGATAAAGCACATTTCTATGGAAATAGTATGGCAGGACGTCACCCCTTTACCGGTATGGAAGTAAATTTCTCACGAAAACTGATTGAGCAATTGATCACCATCGGTGAAGACATGAATAATGAAGAGGAGGAAAAGGAATTGCAGGCTTTCTATAATTATATTTTCAAGACAGAAAAGTATCCGGATATTCCTAAAAAGAATTTTGACGGTTTCTATCAGTTCAATTACAGTCCC
>ULNO01023512.1_pt1 | contig 14959 bp, 8 predicted proteins | sample 1951961 | NCBI WGS metagenome assembly ULNO01 (sample SAMEA4835581, study PRJEB28245) | human gut metagenome | biome: gut microbiome; material: fecal sample | place: Denmark | collected 2008
GATACCGTTTCCATTGCTTCCCTTTCGTGGAAGGAGTTATTTACTGACCCGCAACTGCAGCAACTGATTGAAACGGGTATTGCGAATAATACCGATTTGAATATCGCCCGTTTGAAAGTGAAAGAAGCGGAAGCATTACTGCTTTCTTCCAAGTTGGCTTATCTGCCTTCTGTATCGCTCACTCCGCAAGGAACATTGAGTAGCGTGGATGGTTCGAAAACTTCCAAGACCTATGATCTGGCAGCATCGGCAGACTGGGAACTGGATATTTTCGGAAATTTGACCAATGCCAAACGAGGAGCCAAAGCCGCCCTCGAACAGAGTGAAGCCTATAGGCAAGCGGTACAGACACAACTGGTAGCAACGATTGCCAATAGTTACTACACCTTATTGATGCTTGATAAGCAACTGGATATTACCCGTCGCACGGCTGAAACATGGGATGAGAACCTGCGTGCAATGAAAGCATTGAAAAGAGCCGGACAAACGACGGAAATGGCTGTTGCCCAAACAGAAGCGAGCAAGCTATCGGTAGATGCCTCCGTACTTTCTATTGAACAGCAAATCAGTGAAATGGAGAATTCTCTTTCCGCCCTGTTGGGTATGGCTCCGCAGCTGATAACACGTTCTACGCTTGACAACCAGCGTTTCCCGGAATCCCTTTCAACCGGAGTACCGTTGCAACTGTTGCACCGTCGTCCGGATATTCGTCAAAAGGAAGCTGAACTGGCTGGGGCTTTTTATGCAACGAATCAGGCACGTTCTGCTTTTTATCCCTCTATCACGTTGAGTGGTTCCGCAGGATGGACAAACTCGGCAGGTGGCGCTATAACCAATCCCGGACAGTGGTTGCTTTCCGCTGTCGGCTCATTGGTTCAGCCACTTTTCAATCGCGGGCAGAATATTGCTAATCTGAAAATAGCGAAAGCACAACAGGAAGAGGCGTTACTCACCTTCCGCCAAAGTTTGCTTGATGCAGGAACGGAAGTAAACGATGCGTTGGTGCAATGGCAGAAGGCGCAAGGCCGTTTGGCACTCTCCAAACAGCAGGTCACTTCGCTTCAGTCCGCGGTGCGTAGTTCCGAACTGTTGATGCGGCACAGTTCGCAAAACTACCTGGAAGTACTTACTGCCCGTCAGACTCTGTTGCAGGCGGAATTATCCGTCGCTTCCAATCGTTTTGATGAAATACAGGGAGTTATTAATCTTTATCATGCATTGGGAGGAGGATACTGATTGATAGTAGATGGATTAAAATAAAATTGTTAATAAGTTGATATCAAAGATGCTGAATATATAAACTCCCATCATAATCTTTGTATTTAGCATCTTTGTATATATCAACCAGTTGATTACTGTAATCAAGGATTATATCTGTGGAGGTTTGGGATAAATTGGTCGCCAGAATACCACTTCCCCAAATGCCGGGATTACATAATACACTGTCTTTCCTTATTGAATTCATGGTAAGCTCTACACCTGTGTAATCTTTGATGCCGGCCTTTTCCAGACTGGATGTAATATAGTTGTCCAAAGATGCTTTATCATCTCCGGTCATGAATCCATACCATAATAAACACTTCATTCCTAATAGAGTAGCCTGTATCAGGACATCAAGATAGGTTACTCCAGAATCTCCTTTCTTGTCTATTTCGTAAGGATCGATATGGATGAAAGAGGATGTGGGAAGTGAGGGCAATAGCTCTATGGTACCTCTTGAAGAGTCGGCATGATATATCTCTACAAATGGACTTAATCCGATTTGTTTGGCATAGGTACCCACATTCTCCAGTGCACTCTTTTCTAAATCAAAGAATACAAACCTTTTTGCTTGCTTCCCTAATACATTCATAGCCAAGGCAGGTGAACCTAAATAATTTCCTTTTGCCATCTCTCCGCTTTCCAGTTGGTAATATACGGAATCCTTTAGAGATGGGACCTCATCTGCTTTCTCCAGGAAATGATAGATGCCATATTGTTGCTCCGGGGTTTGTGTCATCGGATAGATGGCACATGCCGAATTGGTCTCTACATATACTTGCGGAGTTTCATTCTTGAGTACTTCACAGAGTATCAGATGTTTCAAGACATCGGGTTGTTTTGCGAAATGAGTGTAAGTTGCCATGTGTGAGTGTATTAATTATGCAAATGTAAACAAATACATTCTATTTATAAACAAAAAACACTTTTCAGTTCAAGTCTTATGCTGTATACTAGAATGTATGTATATGTTCACCCGATGCAGTGATAATTAATCCTCCGCTATTACTTACTATTATTTCATGTTTCCCTTCCGGAGCTAAGATTGAGCCCATCTGTACGAAGTGTTTTCCGTCTGTTGAAACCCGGACTTTGGAACTTGTCTCCTTTTCAGAAGATTTGTCTTCCTTCTTTTCTTTGCTCGTCTTGTTTTCGTCACGGCAATTATCATATCTGTCCAGATAACTCTCCATCTCTACCACCTTATTATCCACAAACCTGATTCTTACAACTCTGGCTGGAGGATATTCGGAAGAACGAAACTCAAGTATTTCGCTTTTATCATCAAAACTTCGATAAATGGGTTCACCCAAAATAGCTATCACATCTTTAGGAAACATTCCCCGTTCTATGCGATTCAAGTTATTATAACTGATTGCAGACGTATAGCAACTACTGAATAGTATTGTCAGCAGCAAAAGCAAAAAGGTTGGGCTCTTTTTCATATTAAGTATAGTTTATGTGTTTTCTTGATGTTACAAATGTAAAGTAAGAAAACTTCCTATACGAGTGATTCTCCCTAATTACATATAGGGATTTTCCTAACTTTTCTGATGCTTTCCGCATTAAAAAATGTCTTTATTGCACACTTCTTTTGCTAATCTAATTTCTTTTTATCCTGATATTACGAAACCATACGTCATGACCATGATCCTGCAATCCGATATATCCCTCTTTCGCTTTTTCTTCTCTGTTGTTCAGTAACTCAAAAGCCAACGGCCATTTGGTTTCACTGAATTTACTGTTTTGGAGCCTTTCTTTCCATTCGGGTGTCCAAAGCTGACATTCCATGACTTTGGTCCCGTTTAATTCATGGATGACGTGCCCCTGCCTGACTCTAATTTTTGTTTTATTCCACTTTCCAAAAGGCTTGGCTATTTGCGGAATGGCGGGGATAATATCATAAAGTGAACCGGATATCCGGCTATTGACCTTTCCCAATTTGGCATCCGGATTATGTTCGTCGTCCAGTATCTGATATTCAAGTGCGGATATATAAATCGGCTCCAGCCGATTTTTCCCGTTCATGTCTCTTGCTGTTATTTCACGTGTGAGGTAGAAAATGCCGGAGTTACCTCCTTTGGATATCTTCCACTCCAGTTCCAATTCAAAATCTTTGAAAAGAGAAGCGAAAATAAGATCTCCTCCCTCTCCAGCTGCTGAACTGTTAAGATGGAGCACACCGTTTTCTACAGACCACTTCTCCGGTAAATGGTCTTTCCCATAGCCGCGCCACCCTTTTAGGGAACTGCCATCAAATAAATAGATGAAACCTTCCTGATCTGCGGGAAAGTCGGAAAGATTGATAAGTGCTTTCTTTATATCTTCAAATTCCGGTCCTATTTTATTGGAGGCTTCGGGTTGATTCCTTGATGAGGATCTGTTATGACAGGATATCCCTGTGAATAAAGCCAGGACCAGGAGGGATAATTTATATAGTTGTTTCATAATTAAACAGTTTAATGGCTGTAAATATAGCTTTTTTAGTGATTGACTCCTTCAAATAAGTCCCGGTTATCCCGTGAATTTTGTGAACTCCGTTTGAAATGATTAAAGGTGTAGCTAATAGATAGAGTGATAACCGGGAATTTCGGTCGTATATGTGTGACCGATTCCAGATTGGGAGTGGTGATGTCATTCTTATAACGGGCGGAATTAAATATATCCCGGAAGGACAAGGTGGACTGCAGATTAGAGCCAAACCATTGCTGGCGAATAGCCAGATTGACGAACCAGAAAGAGTCCGAGCGGCCTTGTGTTGTTACTGAAGGACCTACAAAGTTTCCATCCAGCTGAATACGGGTATTTTTGCAAATACGGAGAAGATTATTCACGGTAATATCATAATTAGTGCTGGTTTCTTCTTTTCCTCCGGAATTGATATTGTTTACTACCTTATAATAGTACACATTTCCGTTTACGTTCAGGTTCCACCATTTATTTACGATGAATTGTCCACTCAATTCCATGCCTAAAGCGTGATCGTTTCCTACATTGGCCATCGAATCTAATGTAACTCCTGCTTCGTAGGGCACTCGCAAGCGTTCAATCTTATCTTTGCGCGACCGGTAAAACAGACTGGATTGCAATACTTGTTCACCGATATTCTTTTTGTAATTCAGTTCGTAGGAATGTATATATTCGGGACGTATGTCGGGATTTCCTATTTCAGCGGTATAATAATCACGGTAAGTGATATAAGGCTCCATGTAAAAGAGTTCCGGGCGATTGGTACGATACGAGTAGGCAAATGTCAGTTTCTGTTCGTGAGGTAATGTATAACCGACGTGTATGGAGGGGAATACTTCGAAACGGTTTACCGTGCGATTGGCTCCTTCGATAGAACTTCGCAGTACTTGATGGGTATGTTCTCCCCTTAAACCTGCCTGTATGTCGAACGCTTTGTAGCTATCGCTTCCCATCAGATAAACCGAATGGATTCCGCGTTGGAAATAAAATGTGTTGTAGATGTCTTCACGCCAGTAGAACTCTTCTTTCGCCGGATTCCAGAATTGCATGCTGTAATCACCATCCTCCAGGTAAGAGTGATATTGATAACCACTTTCCAGAAGTCCGGTTTTGCTATAAGGGTAATTGTAAACAAGATCACATTGTATGGTCCGGCGTATTTCATCTTCCCAGGCACGATGGCCTTGTTGACGTTGCCCTTGTTTGTCGAAAAGATCACTCTGGAAATATTCGAGAGGATCTTGTTCAAAACCTGCCATGAAACTTCCGGTAAGTGTATGTCCGTTGTCGTTGAACTTATGCGAAAATCCGGCTTTTCCGATATTAACTGTTGAATGTAGGTCGAAATCATCCCGGCTATTGTTATTGTGTGGAGTAGATGTACCATTGGCATCCGTATGTGTTTCTGTATAATCCAAGTCTCCTTCCCGGGTGAACTTATCATAAACGATTTGCAGTTCTGCATTGATTGATGTCCGGGGAGAGAAAGAATAATCAATGCCTCCCCGTAAACCATAGTGATAATTTTTTCCTTTTCTGGGACCGATGGATGTGGAAGTGGTGGTTATGTGATCGACAATGGTTGTTTTTCTCTGTTCGAAGTCGCTCTCACGTATGGGCTGGTTCCAGTGTCCGGCAAGATGCCATTGCAATTTGTTGTGTTGCTGGGATAATAGGAAGTCGACGCCGTTGGAAAGAGCTGTACTGCCATATACATTTATCATGCCATTGATACCCTGTTGTTTGTTTTTCTTGGTGATGATATTAATCATGCCGACTTCTCCGTCTGTGTTGTAACGTGCAGAAGGAGTCGTTATAATTTCGATGTTTTCTATTTGTCCGGCGGGTATCTGTTGTAGTGCCTGGCTTCCTGAATAGAAACTCGGTTTTCCGTCGATATATACTTTGAAACCACTGCTTCCCCTGAATGTCACTTCTCCCTCTGCATCCACCCGGATGGCAGGAGTGTTTTCCAGAATATCGACTGCTGTTCCGCCGCTGCTCATCAGTGCATTGGATGCATCAATGATCTTTTTATCTAATTTGTAAACGACCTGTCTTTTAGTTCCTTCTATCACCACTTCGGTGATACCGATCTCTAAAGGTTGCAATTCTACGATTCCCAAATCCAGTGCAGGAGCGGAAGAGGAACGGATGATGATTGAATCTTGGGTGTAAACATCATATCCGAGAAGTCTTACCATTAAAGAATACTTTCCGGCTCCGATGTCGGGTAACAGGAAATGCCCATTGGATTCTGTGAGAACATGGGATACCGTGATTGTTCCTTCTTTCAACAATATGACGTCGGCAAATTCTATCGGGTTTCCCGTTCCTTTTTCGCGAATGTTTCCTTTGATTTGTGAAGCCGTTGCCATAAAAGAATGGAAACAGAACATAAAGAAGATGAGAGTGAATGTACTTTTCATGATAAATGTTTTAAATGTGATGAGGCAAAGGTATTCAGACACTTTATATCCGGAGAATAGCACCTTTAAAATATGATACCTGTGTCACACAGAGAGATACATTTGTCACTGTGAGACATAACTATGAGGAGAAATAAGTCTATATTTGTCCATGATTTCATTATGCGGTATAGATAACAGAGAGAAAACGGTTGCTTGTTTGCTACTTTCTCTATTTCTTTTGCAGGTTGCCGTATCTGCAAAAGCTTTCAACCTGCGGAAGATTAATAATCCGGAGAATCTTTCCAGTGGTATCATTTCTTCTATTCATCAGGATGAGAAAGGATTGATTTGGATCGGTACAAACCGGGGACTCGATATGTATGACGGCAAACGTGTGATGAAATATGGTCCGGAATATAACGAGAATTTCTTCACAGGCAGCAACATTCATAAAATCATGCAAGTGAATGATAGCCTGTTATGGCTCCAAACCTATCATGGGTTACATAAAATAAATCTTGAATCGTCGGCAATAGAATCCTTTGATATGTTCAACCGGATTTCTTTTTTGAACAAGGACTGCTATGGCAATATCTATCTGATACAGGGGAATTATTGCATTTATTATAAGTTGAAGGATCAGGAATGTTTCGAACAGGTATTTGTTCCCGGTTTAAGAGCGAATGATATTGTCGCCTTTTTTACTGACAATGCAGGAAAGTTGTGGATATTCCAGAAGAATGGTGTCGCTCTTTGTTTTTCTATACAGATTAGTCGGCAGGGGACGATAAAACTGGAACCTTCCGCCGGATATAAGCATTCGGCAGGTATTAGGTATGGAATAAGTGATGATAGTTCTGTTTTTTATTTTGTGGATGATACATATACACTGTATGAGTTTGACACATCGGCTCAAAAGCTGCTTCTCGTTTGCGACTTAACAAAACATATAGCTGGAAAAGATGAAATCAGTTCATTAATCAAGTTCCATCATGATTATTTTATAGGATTTAAGACGAAAGGGTTGTCTTTATTAAGGAAGAATGACCGGGGGTATGTTCTTGAGGAAGTGAATGTGCCGGGAGGAATCAGTTGCATCTATAAGGATAAATATCAGGATTTGGTATGGATTGGTACTTTAGGGCATGGCATATATCTTTATTCAAATGATATGTATTCCATTCAATCTTTTCACTTGAGTGACTTTATACCTGATTTACATCAGTCTGTAAGTGCTTTATGGGTAGATAAAAAGAATACATTATGGTTAGGTACCAGAGGAGAAGGAATTCTACAGATAGATAATTTTCAGGTGGATAAGAAAGTAGAAGACCATGAACTGAAATTGTTAACTGCCGATAATAGTCAGTTGCGGGATAATGTTATTCTTTCTTTGGACGAAAGCAGGCAGGGGAATCTTTGGATTGGGAGTGAAAAAGGGCTTACCTATTTTGATAGTGAGAGGAATCGTGTTTTTCCTGTTCCCTTGTCGAGCGGTGGGAAAGAGATTGAATTTATATCGGACATTTATGAAAAGGATTCGCTATTGTGGGTTTCTACGATGGGGATGGGAATTATAAAGGCGCATATTGAATGGCGGAATGGTACACCTTTACTTACGGTTATCAAGCAGTTCTCTGTGAAAGATGGAGATAGGTTCGCGAATTGTTTTCAGGATATTTATCCGGAGGAGGATTCCGTATTATGGTGCATGAATAGGGGAGAAGGGGTTTATAAATTACATGTAAAAACTTCGAAATTAAAGAATATCCGTTTGGAAGGATATGCAATCAATGAAACCAATGTAATGCAGAAAGATTATCATGGGAATTATCTGCTTGGAACTAATTTTGGTCTTGTGAAATATAATCCTACGGGTTATAAGGTATTGAATGAAGCGGGTGATCTTTTTTCCAATAGTGTATATGGCATTCTTTTTGACTCCTATTCTGACTATTGGTTGAGCACCAATCGCGGATTGATTTCATACAACACGGATACAGAGTCTATCAGGAGCTATGACCACCATGACGGACTTTCGATACTGGAATTTAATGAAGGAGCTTCTTTCAGAGATGCAAAGAATGGGATTCTTTATTTTGGAGGCACCAATGGTTTCGTTACCGTTGAGAGGAATTACTTTGATGAGGGACAACATTATATGCCGCTAATCTATTTTAAGGCAATAACTATACGGGAACAGCAGTTTCCGGTAGAGAAATTTCTTTCGCAAGAAGGAAATAATACTTTTCTGGAATTATCCCATGAACAGAATTTTTTCACTCTTTCTTTTGCAGCTATCGATCATTTGAATGGGAATAGTCATTCTTACTATTACAAGTTGGACGGTGAGGGGAAAGGATGGACATACAATGGAAACTCCAACGTCATATCATTTGCTGACCTCCATCCCGGTAATTACAGACTGTATGTGAAGTATTATAATAAGGCATTAAGGAAAGAAAGTTATATCTGTAAAATGGATATCAAAGTACTTCCGCCCTGGTATGCATCTCATTGGGCTTATGGTGCCTATCTTTTGTTTGCATTGGCTGGCATATTGTTCATAGTCAGGATGTGGATGGCTCATCAGGAAAAAAAGAAGAGGGAGCAGCTACAGAAGATAGAACAAAAGCATAAGGAGGAGATATATGAATCTAAACTTCAGTTCTTTACTAATATATCGCATGAGTTCTGCACACCGCTAACGCTTATTTACGGACCGTGCAACCGGCTTATGGAGCAAAAAGGGCTTACTGAATCTGCTAAAAGATATACATCTGTAATCAGGCAAAATGCTGAAAGGTTGAATTCTCTGATTCAGGATTTGATTGAGTTTAACAGAATAGAATCCGGATACAAAAAGCCGGTCATCGTCCCTGTGGATATAACGGCTATAGCCAATAAACTGGTGGAGTCATTTACGGACATGGCAGAATCACATAAGATTTTCTTAGAAAAAGATATCTCTCCTTTTCTAAAGTGGAACTCGGACAAGGATTTTATAGTGACGATTCTTTCTAATCTCCTGTCGAATGCTTTCAAATATGCAGGGAATGAGAAGATAGTAAGAATAAAGATTGGAATGGATCAGGACAACTTGTGGATCATCGTTTCCAATACAGGGAAAGGAATAGCCGAAAAAGATATTTCAACTTTGTTTGACCGTTATCGTATCTTGCAGCATTTTGAAAAGAACGATCACTTTTGGTCACGAAATGGATTGGGTCTTGCCATTTCTCATAATATGGCTCATCTGTTGGGTGGCAGTATCAAAGTGGAGAGTATTCCGGATGATTGGACACACTTTCGGGTACAGTTACCATCTCTTGAATCGTGTGTAATGGCAGCTGATGAAGGAGAACCGATCTCCTTGCCCGACTACAGATTAGATTATCATTCTGCTTTGTCAATTCCTCCAAACAATATGGATGAATTAAAGCCGACTATTCTCATAGTGGATGATGAAATAGAGATCCAATGGCTGATCGTTGACATATTTAAGGATGATTATAATGTGTTGACGGCAACCAATTCTGTGGAAGCATTGAAAATTTTGAAAGAGTTCTATCCAGACATTATCATTAGTGATGTGGTTATGCCAGGCATAGATGGATTGGCCTTTTCGCGGGAAGTGAAGTCGGATGAGGCTACAGCTCATATTCCTTTTATATTCTTGTCCGCAAAGCGGGATGTCGGAATACAAACAGAAGGACTGGACGCAGGTGCGGAAATTTATATAACTAAACCTTTCGACGTCGATTATTTAAAATCTTCTGTTAGACGTTTATTAGAGAGAAAAGAGAGCCTGAAAGAATATTTCTCATCTCCTTTAAGCTCATATACCTTGAAAGATGGTAAACTGTCTCATAAAGAGCATCGGAAATTCGTGAATGAGATTCTACGGATTATCAATAAAAATATTAGTAATAAGGAATTGACAGCTCATACGATTGCAGAGAAAATGAACATCGGTATTCGCTCTTTCTATCGTAAATTGGAAGAAATTGAAGGTGTGACTCTAACTGATTTAATCTGTGATTGCCGGTTGGCAAAAGCGACGGATTTATTACTGAAAACGAAACTCACTATTGATGAGGTTGTTTTTCAATCCGGTTTTACCAACCGTTCCACTTTTTATAGGGCATTCTCGAAGAAGTATAATTGTACTCCGACAGAATACAGAAGGGAGCATGCGCAGGTGGTGATTTAGATTATAACTTTATCATCCACGAACAAGATTCCTCCTATTTGGAGGCAGGAATTTCCTTATCCAATCATATTTATAATGGATAAGGACTCTTGGAAAAGAATTAATGGTAAATCATATCATTTAGCTTATTCCAGTACGAGTTCTATAACAGGTACTTCGACGTTAGGACGTTCTACTGGTAAAGTAATGATGATGTCATCAGCTCCTGTGTTCTCTGTCATGTGGCTTCCCTTTTGGGTTTCTGTTCGAAATTTTAGCTCTGAATTGTCATTCAATAATTGAGCATATTTGATTTTTCCTTTGTATTGTTTTAAATATAAGGATTTAAATGGCCATTCTAAAACATGTATGTATAGCCGTTTAGTACTAGGGTTATATGTGAGAATGCAATTGTTAGGGCAAGAGTACTCTGATGGGGCGGCAGTACATCCATAAATAGAATTACTGTGAAAGCGCATCCAATGTGCCAAGCCATTTAAACGTTCTATTGCGCGTTCATCAAAAACACCTCTTGCTGTTGGTCCAACATTCAATAGTAGGTTTCCTCCTTTACTTACAGTTTCAGCTAACATTACAATTAGCTGATGTACACTTTTCCAACTGTATTCATCACGGTTATAACCCCATGAACCGGAAAAAGTTTGGCAGGTTTCCCAAGGAACTCGTAGGTTATTTATGGTAGGCCATTGTTGTGGCATAAATTGTTCTGGGGTGATGTAATCCCATCCTTGATTGTTTTCTGATAATCCGAGTCGATTGTTTATAATGATTTGTGGCTGTAATTTTCGTGCTAATTTGATAATGCCTTCTGCATCCCAGTCTTTGCTGTTTTTACCATTTTCTCCTTCAGCATAGGTATAATCCATGAAAAGTTCATCAATTTGTCCGAATTCGGTGAGCAATTCGGTTAATTGATTTTTCATATATTCCCGGTAATTTGCCATATTACGGTTTTTATTCAGTTCTTTCAATAATTCAGGATTTTGCGGCATTTGGGGATGATTACGGTCGATGGTAAAATCAGGATGATGCCAATCCAGTAGTGAATAATAAAATCCTATGCGTATGCCTTCGTTACGGAAAGCATTAACCAGTGGTTTTAGAATATCCTTTTTATAAGGTGTATTGGTTATTTTGTAATCAGTATATTTGCTGTCCCACATGCAAAATCCATCATGATGCTTAGTGGTGAAAACCATATATTTAACCCCGGCTGATTTTGCCATATGTGCCCATTCTTCCGGATTGTATAAATCGGGATTAAATAAGTCTTTGTATCGGTTATAATGTTCATCGGACATTTTTTCTCTACTCTTTACCCATTCGTGGCGGGCAGGCATGGCATAAAGCCCCCAGTGGATAAATAGACCGAATCTGTCATGCGTCCACCAAGACATACGTTCTGTTTTATTTATGGGAGAATCAGACTGTTTTTGTGAAGGGGGAGTGGCATTCATTTTCTGACAAATGAGAGATAGAAAAAGGAAGGTGTATATAATAACTCTTTTCATATTTATTGTTTTATAGGTAATATTTTGTTCATTGAATCAACGAAAATAGCTGCCATTCGTTGCTGCATATATGAGTGTTCTCCCCGTATGGGATGATGTCCATAGGCTATACCTTCTGTCACTTGGATATCCGTGGAATATAGTTGGCTGAATGGCTTTTGGGTGACAGGATGCAATACATTTTTTGAAAATCCGATATATTTATCAAATTCAATTAAAGGAAGTCCCCATTTAGCAGCAAGCTTTCTAATGCTTGCATTATAAACGGTACGGCAATCATGCCAGTGAGTACATAATACAATAATTGCAGGCTTACCATAAGGAGTATTATAGTATTTAGATGTAGTGTCGTTGCGTAATTCATAACATTCTGTAATATAGCGTTTGATGACATAATCATAGGCGGCCGCATAATTGCTACGATCAAACGGAACTTCGTAATTTGTGTATTTGTCTTTTAACTGAAGTTCTTCATACACATCTTTATTATGCACTTGCATAATGACTAATGCATCAATTTCTTCCAATTCTTCTTTGGAGTAAAGAGTACCATCCGCCATTCGGTTGGCAGTGTTTGCTATGGCTTCCCCGCCTATAGCCCGGTTAATAGCTTGTGCATTCAGTTTACGGCAACCAATTTCAAACCATCCGTTTTGCGGAGAAGCGAATGAAGCTCCCGTCAATAAGATTTTGTATTCTGTTGATTTTGATGAGCTCTGTGCTATTGCTATTCCAATGAAAATATGGAATAACAATACGGCTAGAAATGTCTTTTTCATATTTTTTTATGGTTTATCTATAGTTCTGTATTTATCTACGGTAGGATTTAAACCTTGCTTTAAATCGTGATAAAGTGGAGGATTGTTGAAATCAAAACTATAAGGTTCATAGAGCGTAGCACAATCCGGATGCGTTTCTGCAAATAGTTTATATTCTTTCCATAACCGATCATAATTGTCGATGGCTTTGCAAATACTCTTTGTGTCGTACTGTCCGCTCATGTCTCCTTCGTAACCCTTGAGCATGATAATCCATCCTTGTTCATATATCGAATATAAAAGGAATCCGTATTCAGCAGAAGTTTGTAAGTAACGTCTTAGTTCCAGATTACCTGTTTGTATTTTATTAGCAAGTGAAACAATCTCTTTCCAGATAGTAACACTTTGAGATTTTTCCAATAAAACTTTGTGAGTCAGGTCTTGTTCTATAATTGTTTTGAGATTCTGCTTTAATTCCTTTTCTCCTCCGATGAATTGATCTCTTGTCCACCATACATTGATAGGTAAGACTAAAGAAGCTCTCCCCCTGACAATAGCGTCAGCGGACAAAAGAGAGAGACGGTGGAAACGTTCTACATCTTTTCCCTTGAATCCATTGACTATGGCGTATTCTTTGAATAAATCTTTTTCCGGTAATGACATATGGTTTGCCCAATTAGCAAGTATTGCCACGTTGACGTCGGACCATAATTCATTTTTAATATAGGGACCTCTCCAACCTCCTCCTCTTGACCACGTCCAGATACCTGCAAAATTAGAATTTGATTTTAATTGGTTCAAACAGTAAGGTTGAGAGTCTGATTTCAATTCTTCAAATCCATTCAGTACGCCATCTGCAATATAATTGGGGTATGCTCCTTTACCTTCATATTCACGTTGGCACTCAATTTCTACAATTTGTTTGTGTTTACCTATTCCTAATGTTGGATTGAATTTATAAGTACGATGATAATCTCCTTGTACGTGTTTTATACATAGATATAGGTTGGGATGAGGCTCAACACCATTTGTCACAGAAAGATAGTATTGAGGATTGATATGAAAATAGCCAAAATCCCATGTACGGTAGAATACTTTTTTATTTTGATGTATGCATACTTCTTCTCTCAATAGGTTCATTAAGTTGCGGTGTATCTTTTCTCCTCCATCTGTTTTATAAGTGGAATTATGCTCCCAGGATTTTTCGTTTCTGGGTATGGGACCATTACCTGTATGATAAGGTGTGTTTTGTAGGTAAGTTTCTCCTACACGAATAACCAAACCGTCAAGTTTTGGAAAACGTTCAAATATTTCTCGAAGCATGATTCGGTGTATCTCTTGTGTTTTAGGACGAGTGAAATCAATGCGTCCTGATGTATCACAAATCTCATTTTTATAAATTTCTACCAGATGTTTGGGAAGTACGATAATATCAGTAAAGTAGTATGCTTCCAATCCTGCTTCATGGATAGCTTCAATTTTATTTTCTATACGTGCGGCAACAGAGTCGCTCCATTGACGTTCTTTAGAACCGATAGGGCATATTTTCGGATTTAAACTGCTATATGTTATAGCAGTATGCACTGATTGGAATTCATTAACTACTTGGGCGTTAAAACCATACTGTGCTAGATTTTTGGGTTCGTTGAACCATGTGTTTGTGAAAGCCTCACCTGGATTATGGTGAACCATATCCATGATGATGGGAGCTTGAGCAAACAAGCAACTCCACAGTGTGTTGGCTAGCAAAAGGACCGGAAATAGGTGTTTTCTCATGATGATATTATTGATTATTATTAGTAACTTGTTGATCTTTAATAGAATCAAATCCCTCTTTTTGTTGCTGTATAGAGTTTATTAATAGTATTCTGTCTGGTAGAGAAGTGCGATATTTATCTGTATATAGTCCGCATTTCTCTAATTGATATTTTTCTATAGAGTCAACTCCTTGTATGTCTTTTAAGCTCTTTAGAATCGATATTTCCTGAAAGTTTAAATCCGGAATTAGTAAATTCGTATTGTTTCCAAAGTGTGAATATTGAAAATCTTCATCTTTCCCTTCTTTTCGTAATCCACAACGACAATTGATAAATGTGTTATCTGCTATACTGTTATCAATGGGTAATTCCAAATGCTCGGTTTGTAGAAACTTACTAATTCCCGGATAGGTGTTGTCCCAGTTTCCTTCGTTAATTTGGAAAACATCGAATAGATGACTGAATTCAGGGTTTTGTGCATTGTAATTTCGCTTTTTGCCACGGGCATCAATACTTATGCCTGCTGCACTGCAATTAAAGTATAGATTATTGATAATAAATTCAATCTCTCAAAAATAGT
>ULNO01007538.1_pt1 | contig 14854 bp, 20 predicted proteins | sample 1951961 | NCBI WGS metagenome assembly ULNO01 (sample SAMEA4835581, study PRJEB28245) | human gut metagenome | biome: gut microbiome; material: fecal sample | place: Denmark | collected 2008
ACGACAATGATAACCCTTTAAAATGATACGGCCGCACCTTTACAATTATCACAACCGGTCCCGACCGTCCAAGTACGCAAGGACTACATTAACCACTTCCGGCAGGAGAAGCCACTTGAAGGAATATTCTTCACTGACTTCATCCGGGAAGTACTTGAAAGGCGATCTAGACGCAAGTCTGGATCGCTATTCTTTTTGTGAACTTCCATGACAATTTTTGTATTTTTTGCCACTACCACATGGGCAAGGCTCATTACGACCTATGAATCTTATAGCTTGTTCTAAATTTGCAACTGGAGGGATATTTACTTGTTGAGGTTCGTTTTTCGGCTTTCCAATGATACGTGATACTGACTCGACTAACTCGGCAAATTTTTGCTCGTAATCTGGGTAAGCATCAATCCAATGAAACTGATTTAAGATGACGCGATTTCCGCCAGTCAAGCGTGTATCATCAATGCGAAATGGGATTATATACTTTTGTTCGGTAAATGCAGCATTAAGCTCGCCTTTAACCCATAGCGATGTGGATGATGATTCTGAAAATATGATTATGAATACTTTGCAATTAATTATTGCTGCATCAATTATATCCGAATATTCTGATCCAGAAGGAATATCGCGAGGAGCAATCCAACATCTTATTTTGTGTTGTTCCAATGTATGACAAATAGCCTGTGCAGCCTTACTGTTTTGAGATGAATAACTTATAAATACATCATGGTTCATAATCGTGTGTTATTGTTTTGCCGTAAATATATGAAAAAGTACACATATTAACTCGATTTTAAAATAAAAAAATGAATTTAAACCAACTCCGTGAGAAGATGCACGGGAAAAGGTAATAACCCTCAATACTAAACAAAAAGGAAAATGCTGTCAAGGCATTGCAAGAAGTATTTGAAATTTGGGTGCGAGGCGGTGGTACATGACTTCGGGGGAATTCTCCACGTCTTATAGCTTCGGAACATTCCCAATTGATCGAATATCAGAGAATAAGGTCAGGGTGATGAACTCGAACTCTTTAGGTGATTCGGATTGGCGTATTAAAAAGGTAAATCATTGTCTTCTAAAATATATTTATTATATGAAGGGTACTTCTCATTGAAATCTTCTAGTATAATCCTATTTGCTCCAGTACTAAGACGTTTTCTATGCCGATCATCTACCTCTGAATGGCAACGAACACAAAGACATTCGAGGTTAGTCTCTCGATTATCTATTTTGTTTCCATTTTTATGGTGGGTATGCATATAATGTTGATCAAGAAGGTTAGTTATTTGCAAACCGCATCGTTCACATGTAAATTGATGTAAAGAACGATACGCATGACTTATTTGTTCCCAATTCTTGGTATAGCCAAAGATGTCAACATCAACATCTCCATTTTCATCAGGGAAAATTCCTTCTGTTTGTTTGAGGAACTCTACAAAATCAGTGGAATTATGAATTTTATTAGTTAATTCTCCAGCAAGTATATTGGCACAATAGTTGCATAGTTGTAATCCGGAAACTTCTACTTCATGGCGAACTGCTCTATCTCTTGCAAAGACTTTAATAGGTTCATTATTTGCAAAACGATAAGCGTCTTTGCCATAGAGTTGAAGTGCCTCGCAATTTCTTATATGAAATTTTGGCATTGATTCTCCATAATCATGAAAATAGAAATTACGCTTATACATGAAACCTTGATGTTCTATCTTGTTGTCATCAATGTAAAAGATGCCGTTTTCTTCAAACTTTATTTTTGTTCCAATATCTTCAGGAAGAACTTCAATTGTTCCTACTGGGGTCCATGGTGATGCTTCTCCAATCTCGATCCCCATAGTCCTAAGCTGGGATTTTAGACGATCAAACTGGTAAAAAGGCTCGTCAGTATTCATATATGTCAGTTTTTATTCTTATTCACGAAGTTTTCAAGTATATCATCGCCACTTGTAACTATTCGGAACTCTACACGCCTAGATTTTTCTTTATCAATCTCCTTACCTGTAGTAATAGTGTAATTACCATTACTATCAAGTGATTTGCCATAAGAAAGTCCGTTAGCTGTGAACCAAAATTCAAGTAAGCGTTGTTGCTCTTGAGTGTATCTTTCGAAAACTTCCATTTTTCGGAAATACTTTAATACACTAAGTGAACGTTTTTGGGATAAAATAACATTGGCAATATAAGAATCCATATCATAACTAGGCATCGGTACATTATCTGTATGGCCTTCAATTCGAATTTCTCTAATATTGCTTCGTAAGCTATCATTGAGTAAGATGTTGAAATACCTGGGCAGAAAGTTATTGAGGATTTGACAGAAACGAGGTGTCAAATCTGCTGACCCTGAAGCAAAAAGAACAGTTGGCTCTTTGAATTTCATGGAAAGATCTTTGCCAATAGCCATTTGCCATTGTAAAGTATCACCAGCGAATTCTTTAACAAGTTTGTTGTGAAGTTTGTTTTTTGTTTCAATATAATCTGTAAGTACAGTTTGATTCTGTTTTACTCGGCTGATGTAGGCTATTGCTATGAACAGAAATATAACCATGAGACCTGTCATTAGGTCAGAAACTGACATCCAAACATTAGACTTAGCCATAATTATCTACGATTATTGACGTGTTCAACCATTTTAGTAATACAGTTGTCTAGTTCAGCAAGTGTGGCACCTAACCGATTATAAAATTGGCGATCAAGTGAAGTTAATTGTGTGTTGAGAGTTTGAGATCCTTTTGTGATTATGCTGACTCCTTCTTCCATTTTTTCTTTTGTACCTTTCCAAAACTGTTCGCCATAATCACGGATTTTATTGAGTTCGTCGAGTTTTTCAATAAGAAGTTGAACGCCATCTACAAAATTACGTTGTTTTCGAACCCAATCATTTAAAACTTTCGTAGACTCGTCAAATTGCTCCATATTGTTTTTTGAGAGAGTCGCTGTTTCTTGAAGTTTATTTGAAACGTCAATAAATTTTTGGTCTTCAATAATAACCTGATTAAGAGAGTCAATAAGTTGTTTGAGCTTGCCACCTTCACTGACGAGAGCTTTTGTGTCATCACTAACTTTTGTAAGTGTAGTAGAAGTACTTTCAAAATTGTTCGCCATTTCTTTATATTGTTTAGTAAGAGAGGATATCATGTTTTTATTTTCTTGTTGCCAAGTATTGAGTTTCTCTACACTTTGGTTTAGTTGGTCGAAATTTTCTTGAATGAGTTTATTAATGAGCGCATTCATCTGTTTCTGAAATTCTTCTGTAACAGTTTTCATTACTTCTACAAGGGCTTCAGTATTGCTCTTTTTCAATAGTTCAGAAAACTCATTGAATTTAGCAACTAAAAGATGATTTGTGGCATCCATTTTATCCTCAATTTCAACTACTTCTGAATGAAGTTTTCCTCCAAATGTTTTAACTTCTTCAGATATTTCCTCTTGGGCGCTACTCATGCCTGAAAGAACGTCAAGCATTTCGTTAATATTATGATTAATGTTTGATAATTCTTTCGTTTGTAGTTGGATATTTGTGAGTGCAGCAGTTTGAGAGGTGGAGTTTTCTTCTACTGTGCCCAGAGATAGAGTAGCACTTTCGGCTTTATTTCTAAGGTCGTTGAGAGCTACTTCTTGGCTTCGAGCTAAAATAACCATTGAGTTTATTGCATTTTCTGTATTTCTGTAAGATGTTTGAAGGGAGGTGAGGATATCACCTACAGTACGATAGAATGCAGTCTGGTCTTTAGCTTGGTTTTCAGCTTGTTCTCTTAAAGCATTAAGAGTGTTCATGTTACTTTGGCTCATCTGTTGGACTGCCTGACATATTTGTGATGCTGCATGATTGGCGTCTGAAATACCACCATCTGTTTTATCAAAATATGAGTTGGTTACTCTTGACAAAAGCAAAGAACCTACCATACCAGCAATTGATGTAAAAAAGGCCGTTTTTAATCCATCTAATAGTTCAGGAATACTTGTGTCAAGATCATCAGAATTGAAATAAATAAGTCCTGTTGTGATACCATAGAATGTACCTAGTACTCCTAATGTAGAAATAATTGAAGGGATATTTTCGACCCAACGACGGTTTGATACTAGCTTACCCTTACTTTTTAATCTTCTGATATACACATAAAATATGAATGTACCGAGAATGATTCCGCCAACCCATATAATTGTTGACATACTAAGCGAAAAAATTATGATATCGTGTTTTTTATATTATGTTGTACTCTAATTTTTTAATATTTTCCTAGTTAAGAAATCTATTAACGGTTGCAAAGGTAATGAATTTGTTTTAATGAAACGATTTATTTTTCTATTTACCGAAAAGAAACAAATGTTTAACTGTTGTTTTTGCTTACATAATACATAAATAGATAGATTTCTTTTTCTTATACTATATATTTATAATAAAATATATGTTTTTCAATAGACTATAATGTACTATTAAGCTGATATCGATTTTTTTTGTATATATTTGGAACGATTAGAAGGAAATACTGCTTATTACTTTATAAAGTAAAATGTCTTAATAATATTATTAAAAAAAATGTGTTATGGGTCAAATTTATTCGTATGTGCTAAGATATGATGATGGAGTGGCGCCTAACCCTTATGGTGGTGTCTGTACTTTGGCAATATGCAAGCCTGTCATTAGAAAAAAAGCTCAAGTGGGTGATTGGGTTATTGGAACTGGATCATTTGAATTAGGTTTAGGTGATACTTTGGTTTATGCAATGAAAATAACGGAAGTTTTATCTTTTAAAGAGTATGATATTCTATGCAGATCTAAGTTGCATATTAAAATTCCCCAAATAAATTCTGATGATATAATTGAACGTAGAGGAGATTGTATCTATGATTATTCTAAGGGAGATTCTCCTATACAAAGGGCCGGAGCCCATAATATGTGTGATAGTGAGCGGGATTTAAGTGGAATAAATGTTTTATTATCAACACATTTTTATTATTTTGGTGATTCTGCCATATTTTTGCCGACTAAATTTTTGAATTTTCGGAAAAAGGGGCGTGGGCATAGAATTATAAAAGATCAAAATCTAGTGGATGAATTTGAGGAATGGATCAATAGCTATGAGCTTAATAGACTTTTTGGAGAACCACAGAAAAAGGTACACTCATGTGGTAGTTGTTCGCATAATACAGAAATTAAATTAGAATAAACCTTTTGGATAAAACTAAATATAATTATAATAGTATCTTATAAAAGGCAAGATACTAGCTATTTAAATTTCTAATGTGAGGATTTTGATGTTGCATTCCTGTATACATTCTTTCTCCCACAATATATTAATTCTTTGTTCTGGGCTATGATGTAGCAGGAATTTGATATGCCGAATAATTCTTATCAAGGATTATTCGGTTTTTTATGCTTTAATTTAAATAATAGATATATGGATAATAATATTGACCAAAATTTGTATGCTGAATCTATGAAAAAGGCATTACGAGTAGATTTTCTTACTAATAGTGAAGAACTAAGATTGTATGCAACATCTATCTATAACGCTTCAATATGGAGTAGGGGAGTAGATAAGAGAAATAAAGCCATTCTTAAAAGGAATAGGTTTTTAAAATAGAAAGGGGAGAACCAGCGAGCACGACCAAGCATTAGATTGTAAATTTAAAAGCGTAAATTATGAATGAAAATTTGTTTTATAAGAATAGAAAAGATGCATTACTAGAGGGGGAAGTTTGGATGCCTATCACTGGCTATTACAAGCGTTACTATGTTTCAAATATGGACAGATTAAAATCCGTGAAGAAAAACAAAGAGGTTTGTATTTTAGCTCAAAAAGAGAGGATGTATCTTAAAATTGCGTTATCAATAAATGGGACTAAAAGATTTTATCAGGTACATAGGTTAGTTGCCATCGCATTTGTTCAAAACACAGAAAATAAACCCTGTGTAAATCATATAGATGGCAATAAGTACAATAATATTGCTTCTAACTTAGAGTGGTGTACACTTAAAGAAAACTCACAACATTCATTTCATATACTTGGAAATATTCCTCCGCTAGGTTTTAAATATTTGTTTAATCAATTTGGAGTGAATAATCAAAGAGCGAGAGCTGTTGTACAAATGAAAGATGGGAAGATTATAGCAGAATATTCATGCATAAACGAGGCTACTCAAAAAACGGGAATAATTCATTCAGGCATTTCAAGATGTTGTAATGGCAAGCAAAGAATATCAAAAGGTTTTGAATGGAGATATAAATAGAAAAGAGGATAGTATTAATGCCGCACGACCAACATCTAATAATTATCCTCCCCAAATCTTACACGATTATGATGCAAATATACTATTTACTTTTTAAATAATCGTGCTATGGAACTTGATTTTAATAAAATTATTCGTCTTAAAAAGATTCGTATCGAGAAATCTGAATTATCAGAGGAAGAAAACGCTTTGACTTCACCGATTTTGAAGGATAAAAGCCTTATCGGAGAAGTCTATAAGATATTCGTTGAGTTACTAAATGAGAGGGGATGCCCTCCTAACATTGATAGTGTGACACAACGGAAGAAATTCATATTCATTATTCTGTATCTATTTTCTCCCAGTTCACTTGCTGGTGGGAAGATGACTGCCGGATTACGCGAGGAAATGTCAAGGGTGCTTGGCATTCAGTCTAAGAGCACGATTTCCGACAATTGTGCGGATGTCGTGTTTCTCTATCAGAACTATGGGGATTTTAGTGGAGATATAGAGTATCTTTACACCGAGATAATAAATCGGTTAAAATTCAAAGGACTAATCAATTAGTGGGCCGGAGTTTAGTGCTCCGGCTTCTGGTTGTGTTAATAATATTGATATTCAGAACGTAACTGAGAGTATAATTCTGAAATCATTTCTTGTTTCATTTCTTCGGAATATTGCATGATATCAAGCTGTCTATCCAAAAAATTAGATAATCTGTCCATTATTACCTTAAAGTTATCAATATTCATATTGGGGAGTAATATCGAAGGACTATCATCTCTCAAAACCGGATAACGAAAACTCATGGATTTATTATCTAGATTATCCAATTCGTAAACTAGATTTCTTGCATTAGCAATCAAATTCTTATCAAAATTGCCATCAATTCTGGGAAGTATATTATTGACATAATCGTCAAAGAGTTTACCTATTTCATGTATGAGTGGAAAGTTCTCAGGCAAATCATTTATTTTCTTACCTAAAAAAATAAGTTCTTTCAATCGGAGTTCGATAAACTGACGAAAGCAAAATACCATTGGATATGTTAAGAATCTCTTGTGAAGTGGTTCACACTCCTGTATCTCCTTATATAAGCTTTCTCCAGCTTGTCTATATCCCTCTGAGTAAGAAAAAAAAGATTCTTTAGATGTACTTAGCCAATTTTCGGCACCTACTTCAGGGATAAACAGTTTATCTGTTGCTAATGGCATTAGTTGGTCTCTCATAATGATTATTTAAGGGTTTATAAATTCTCAATCCATTTCTTAATATCCGCAAACATACTTACAATATTCGAAGAAAGCAAGAGAAGGAAATTATATTCTTGGTTTGGCTGTTTTTTTTCTGGGTTCCTCAATAACCCACTGGGTTTTGTGGGTTAATGCCAACATTAACAGGGTTTCTTCCGACATTAACCCCATTTCTTCCGTAATAATGCGTCATTATTCCTGCAATAACTTAGTTTCTGACATCCGAAATGTGGTTAATGACATCATTAACTCGGTTTATGTATGCATTAATCGAATTGTTTGCATGACTAATTGAATTATTTGCGCAATAAATGTGTAATAAATAGGGTTGTTTGCGTGAATAATATGCAAATAGTATGCGAACAGCATATTTACAACTCATTTACGACATATTTACATCACCTTAAATAAATATTCCGCAACCTAACAACATATTTAACAGCAACCTAACAGCACCTTAAATAAATATATTATTATATAAATAAATTAAATAGAAATTTTATATGTTTCTCTCCTACTCTCGAGAGTACTTCTCTCAAAAAAACTATTTTAGTCCAAGTTTCTTTAAAGCAACTTCTTTGGCTTTAGCTCTTTCTTCGGATAATAATTTAGCTTTGCTTTTGACTTTCTTTTCGATGCTGATAACTGCAAGCTCTTCAAGAGATTTTGAGAATGAAAGAAAGAATCCTCTTGAATGGTCTGAATATAATCTTAATCCCCAGTTCGTCTGAAGATTCATAAGAACATTGTCTATGTGATATCTAGTTGAATATTTTGATTTGAGTTTTGCTGTCAAGGTTGCATATACCGGAAGATCGGCATATTCGGCCGCCCACTTAATTAAATCGTCTTTCTGAATAATATAACCGGATGCTTGTTTCTCTGCTTTTAGCTCGCCAGATCGTATGCTTCCGGTGATTTGGTTAGTACTTACATGTCCCCCACGTTCGCAGATGAATATTGTAGCACTAGCAGCAGAAAACGTTTCTGGAGTCTGCTCGTCTTCTTCGCATTCAGATAAGCCGAACATGCGGGCGATTATAAGGCTTTTATTTGTCTTTGCATATTCGTTATTGCCAATGATGCTTTTAATCGCACAGAAGGCACAGAAACAGGCTATATCGAACTCATTCTTTGGGTTCTTGTAGTAATCCCAGAGAATGTCAATGTTAATGCTTACATTTGGAGTTTTAAGATTCATGGTTCGCATTGACTTTTTAGCGTCCTCAATAGAGCTTTCAATATTGCCAAAATTGATATTGAAAAATGACGATGCACTTTTCATTCTTTCAAGTTCCGTACCGAAGTCCAAATTTTGCGAATGTTTATACACAGCGTAATCCATGATACTGTCTATCGTTTCTTTTATGTTCTCAAATGCCCCCTCTAAAAAAGAGATGGGAAAGTTCATGTAGATTAACTTTTTATTCATATATTTGCATCGTTAATTTGTTGAAATACACTGCGATAGTGTATTTGTACTATTTGAACGCTCGCACTGGTCGGCAAACTGGGTGCGGGCGTTTGGTGGGTTAGCTATTCTTCGATTCTAACATTTGCTAGGAAATCCATATTTAAACAAGTCTTTCCCTAAGAATGTGGGATATATATCTGAAGACCAAATGCTTAATTCCATAGCTAATCCAGATGAAATCATATCAGCTTCAATGGAAGATTCTTTTTCGTCATATTCTTTCACTTCTTTACCTTCAAATGTGTCAATTTCAGGTATTCTAGTAATGCAGTTGAGATTAGCTCGCATAAGGCAGTCTGATAAATCAAGGAAATACTCCCAGCTATAAGAATCGTTAATGTAAGCGGTGAATAGATGAGCCAAAATTTCTATTTTTTCTACTCTTTTGAGATCATCAATATATTCTATCAGCCCTTCCATTATTTTCGTCCGGTATTTCTTATCAGATTGAATTTTCTTTTTGAATACTTCTAATTTTTCGATTGGTATTTGTGTTGGATCGTATGTTTGCAGAAATCGAATAAATTTTTTTAGAAATAATTTATCTCTTAAATTCATTAAACTTCTGGTAGTTGAAATTATTTCTCCAATACCAGGAATGTTATCAAAAACTCCAGATTCACAAACTTCTATGATATCAATATTTGCCAAATCAAGATTAGTGGGAATGTTGCTATCAATTAGAGCTGTACTAAATTTATTAAGATTAATCATTTTCGTTTCGTTTTAAAGATTCTCCGCTAACTTCTTAATATCCTCCTTACTCGAAACCTTGTGAATAGTTCCGTCTAATTCTATGTAACCGTTTATGTTGGTCGGTTCCTCGAATAGTTCGGTTATCCTCACATTTAGGGCACTGGCGATTTTCTCCAATGTTTCAAGCGATGGATTTACCTTTCCATTGATTATATTACTTGTGTTTGTCTGTGAAACACCTATCATAGTAGATAAATCCATGACTTTAACACCTTTCTCTTTACACACTTCTTTTATTCTTAATTCTGCCATAATGTAGTGCATTAATTAGTTATGATACAAAAGTACAATACTTATCCCTATATTTAATGTACTACATAATCAATTAATGTTAATGTGATGCATTATATTATTGTTTTATTTTGTTATATTAATCTACTACATTATATTTGTGCTATAAAATTGATGTGCAACATTAAAATATACAATTATGAAACGCTACAACTTATCCCAAATCATGAAAGACGCTCATAGATTCTACAATAGTAAATCAAGAATGGGTAGAACCTTTGGTGAATGTTTGAAACTCGCCTGGCGTTGGGAAAAAGACGCTGCTAAGGCTCGTGAAGAAAGAGAAGCAAGAAAGCAAGCAGCTATCGAAGCAGGTTGGGCGGCTCGTAATGAGAGACAGAATCAAGCACAGCCGAGTAACCTTACTTGGTCTGACTGCTATAACTCAAACAGTAGAGGTTACATGGGGTCTCAGTATTGTGGCGATTAAATAAAATAGCGGCAATATTTGATGGATTACCGCTATATAGCCTATTTTATTTAATCTTCGTTCTCGTTTCCTCCAGTTAATAACCCCTTAATCTTAAGGTCTTCCAGTAGGTTCCTGTTAGGTTGATTATTTGTTTGAAGAACTATTTGTTTGGGTAAGGTCTTTAGACCTATAAGTTTATCTGTTCGCGTTTTAATATAATGCATATATTCCTGTGCTTCTTCTTCGGAAATAATCCCTTGATCAACTTTATTTTGAATTTCAGTTCTAATAGAAAGGGAATCCAATAGAGATTTGTTCTTTCGGTCTTGTCTATTAAAGCTGAAACTTGTGATATAATCCCACACCTCCTTAAATAAATCAAATATAGCTTTTGCTATTTCTGTTTTAGTCTTAACTCCAACATTGGTATCACTTCCACTATCTAAAAGAATTATATCTGTTTTATACTCTTCTTCTTTATCAAATAAAATTTCACCAACTTTTTTTACTAATTCTTGTAATGCAGTAAATATTTTGATATAGTCCTCTGAATTTAAACCGTCCCGTTCAATAACTATCTGAAACATAAGAACCCCCTCATCCATTGAAGCTTCATAACCTTTATTAATCAGATCAGAGAGTAATAGTGGTTCAGATGAAGACAACATCATTAACAATGATTTATGAAAACAGAATAAGTCAAGACATACCGGATGTTTCAATATGTCAATAATAGTTCCAGTTCTCAATTTTATCGACAACTGAGCAAGATTATTATCTGAATAAATATTATCTGCTAATATTTTATCAAGAATATCCTTATTTTCTTTTTGGCTTTGAAGTATTATATAGTTTCCTTTTGAAAGAAATAAAATTGGGATTAATTTTCCAAACTCAAAATTGCTATATAAACCATTATTCTGTGGTATCATTGCTTCATTGAAAAACTTCACGATATCATTAGAGTGAAGCTGATTTACAATCACTTTCAAATGTTGTATATAATCATATTTTTGCATCGTATCTTATTTTTATTGGTTTACAATTTTCCAGCTAAATTCCTCACATCCTCCGCAGACTTCACTTCGTGTACAGTATCGCCTACCTTCACGAAGCCTACTATATTTCCAGTATTCGACTTTTCAAATAGCTCAGTTACCGGAACATCTAAAGCATCGGCTATCTTTTCCAATGTACCAATCGTGGGATTCCCATTAATGGCTTTTGATAGACCAACACGCGATAAGCCTATTTTATCGGCAAGTTCCGTTTGATTGATTCCTGCTTCTTTGCAGAGCTCTAAAATTCTAAACTTCATATATGTATATCTTTAGTTTACTCTCATTATTTACTGCAAAATTACTCAAAGTTTTCATATTAGCTATAAAAGATAACTAAAACTATTCTTTTTATTATTTATTAACTATATTCTTTTTGCTACCTGAATACTTATAGTTTACTTTGCAATATCAAAATGATAACTAAAAGTATAACACATAATATTAAAGAGTATGAGCACAACATTTAAAAGCCAAATGAGCGAGTTAATGAAACAGAGTTGGCAACTTGTAAAGGTGTACGGTTTTTCTATGGCAGAAGCCATGAAACAAAGTTGGTTGCTTCTTAAATTGAAGAAAGCATTGAGTAAAGGTATCGTGAAATTCTTCTATCAGAAGTTAAGCGGTGAAATCCGAACTGCATGGGGTACGCTTGCAAGTGAAAAGATACCTGCAACTGCTGGTACTGATAGCAGAAAGAAAAATGATTCAGTCATGGTATACTTCGACCAAGAGAAAAATGAATTTAGATGCTTCAAGAAAGCGAACTTTTTGAGCATTGCTTAGTAATAACAAAATAGGTAGGTGCTCGTAACACCTACCTACATAAAATCAATAAAGCGTATGAACACATCAATTATTAATTTCGACTACAAAGGTAATCAAATTTCGTTCATGAATGGTAAAGATGTTATGGTAAATGCTACACAGCTTGCTAAACCGTACAATAAACGCCCTGCTGAATATTTGAGATTGCCTGATACACTAAAATTAATGAATGCCATTACAAGAAAGTATGGTATTGTTGAAAATCAGTTAGTTACAACTAGTAAAGGTGGAAATGTTAGCGATATGGGAAAATCCCACATCGTTGAGAACCAACAAGGTACATGGATTCACAGATTAATAGCAATAGATTATTGCCAATGGCTTGATATTGATTTAAAGTTGTGGTGTACTGAGAAACTCGATGAACTTGCTCGGTACGGGTTTACTGCTACGCAGCCAACTTTAGAGCAAATGCTTGACGATCCTGATCTTGTCATAAGTCTTGCTACGCAACTAAAGCAAGAACGTAATGCAAAAGCGATGTTACAGGCAGAGAACCAACTAAAAGATGAACAATTGTGCCTACAAAGCCAACAATTGAAGCTAGCCGCCCCCAAGATTCAATACGTAGATAACGTCTTGCGATCCGTGAACACCTACACCGCCACACAGCTAGCCAAAGAACTAGGCTTCACTTCTGGCGAAGCTCTCAACAAGAAGCTAAAAGAAATGAGAGTACAGTACAAACAATCCGGTCAATGGCTACTATACACCGATTACAGTGGTAAAGGCTATACAAAGACCAAGACAGAGAGTTTCACCCGTAATGATGGCAGTATAGGCACGAATACATATACTGTCTGGACTGAGGTAGGTAGAGCCTTTCTTCATTCTCTATTCAAAGACGCATGATAGAGGTTATACTACTATTCATCAGCCTGTACACCGGTTACAGGCTGTTCAGAAAGAACGGTGAGAGATTTTTCTATTAAGGTACAAAACACATAAAATATAACGATTATGAAAACGAATTTAGACGAAGCCTCTTTATTCTCAGTCGCCTTTCAGATGAAGGGCGACAGCATGGATAATAACTCACGGTGGTGCTTTTCCGATGGCGATTACCTCAGATGTGATGAAGTGGAGATACACGATATAGAGGTCGAACGTGACTATGTGATAAAGTCTGGTGATTCATACCTGGTTAGGCGGGTAACATCGACTGATGGCGAGTATATTGCAGTTAGTCCACTGAATCCGGCTTATGAAGGGTGTGTAATATCTGTGAGCGATATTCAACAGGTGTTCATAGTGAAATCATATCAGAGACAAATAACAAGGGATATAGATTAATTTACGATTATCTCAGAAAGGCAGTCTTGCACGACTTTAGGGACTGCCTTTTATTTACTTCACGACAATGGATTGATTGTCGTGTATAACAATTGAAGATATTTCGTTATCTTTGGTTGTGGTAGTACCTTTGGGGTATTATCGCGGGTTAGAGAAAAAGACATCTCGCTACTTTGACTTGGTAGAGATAGGTGGGGCGTTACCACCACCCGCAACTGATTAAATTAGAAATGAGAATGAATAAAAATGAAATATTGGCTATTGAAAAAGGTTACTATGTAGATGATTCCGGTTGCGCATACTCTCCAAAGGGAAAGCGTGTTGGCACATTAGGAAATCGTCCGTATTATTATATAGGCATAAAGGTGAATAAAACCAAGGTTATTAAGGTCTATGTTCACCGATTGCAAGCATATCAAAAATATGGTAATGATATTTACAAACATGATATCGAAGTAAGACATTTGAATGGTAATTCTTTGGATAACTCAAAAAACAATATAGCCATTGGTACGGCATCAGACAATGCAATAGACAAGAGTCCTGATACGAGGCGCAGGGTTAGTATGATAGCTTCTAGAGCTACTTCGGATAAGATAAAAAGAATTAGTGATGAAGTAGTATTAGAGATTCGTGAAGACAGGGCGAATGGTATGTCATACATTGATCTAATGACAAAATATAATATTAGCAGTAAAGGTACTTTGAGTTATATTGTAAACAGAAGAATAATAGCAATGTAGAATATAACGCTTGGTTCTATTTATTATAATAACTACGATTATTAACTTTTAAAATTGACACGATTATGAACATTCTAACGCTTAGTATTAAGCAAAAATATTTCGATGAGATTCTAGCAGGTACAAAAACGCACGAATACCGTGAAATCAGACCTACCAACGCAAAGAAGTATATCACTTACCTATGTGGCGGTAAAGAGTATAAAGCTGATGAAGAACTACCTGAAGAGGGCGAAATAGAACTGAAGCCTATCAAGTACGATGCTATTAAACTTCTTACAGGCGAATACAAAGGCAAACGTCCGTATATCATCATTGAAGTTAAGAACGCAGAGGCATCAATCCTCACAGACGAAAATGGTGACGATATTATTTATGAGTATCAGGGCGAAGAATATTTAGCTGCCCAAATGGACTATACTTTAGGAAAGGTGTTAGAGAAACATATAGATTGATTGTTTAATTTAAAAATTATTGCTGAGTCGCAAGAAGAGTAAACAGAGTAGCCGGACCGCGCAGAAACATGAATGGCGCAGGGGCT
>ULNO01007635.1_pt1 | contig 14746 bp, 11 predicted proteins | sample 1951961 | NCBI WGS metagenome assembly ULNO01 (sample SAMEA4835581, study PRJEB28245) | human gut metagenome | biome: gut microbiome; material: fecal sample | place: Denmark | collected 2008
CTCAAATACAGCAATAGCACCCTGCTTTTCATCTGTCAATGGGATATCACCAACAATAGGTGCACTTGTTAGTTTTTCTACATCCGCACGACCTTCAATCTTAAACTTAGTCAAATTGATTAAATAGATAACACCTACAGGAATTCCCACTCCTAATATCAAAGCGATCAAATAAGTAATCCTCCCCCTAGGAGATACTGGTATTTCATCAGCAATGGCATCATCAATTATTTTAGCATTGTTAGCTGTAGCAGCCAAAGTTATAGCATTCTCTTCACGTTTCTGAAGAAGCATCAAATAAAGTCCAGCTTTTATCTCTTGCTGGCGAGCAATACTAACATACTGACGTTCTTGACCAGGGGCGTCACTAATACGACGAGAGAACCGACTGGCTTCACGGTCTAAATCAGCTTTCGTTATTAGTAATCCCTGCAAAGTACGATCAAGAGTAACGTCCACATTCATCTTCATCGCACGAATACTTGTATCCAGATTTATAATTGTAGGATTGTTTTCTGTAGAAGTACGCAACAGACGTTTACGTTCCACTAACATCTCATTATAACGATCAATTTGGGCTACGAGTCCGGCATCCTGCAGACCAATATTACCAGGAAGTACTTCATATTCATTTCCTCTCATATATTTACGTAAGTCTTCTACCAAATTAATTTGTGTCTGGTTCTCTACACGTTTCTTTTCATACTCTGCATTTCCCGTCAAAGCTATTTGAGCTTCACTTGTCAAATCCGTAATACCAGCATTCCGTTTAAAGGTTTCTAAACTTTCTTCAGTACTTCCTAATTCTTTGGAAATAATACTAATACGCTCATCAATAAACTCCGCTGTCTTTTGGGCTATTTCATTTTTGTCATTATTCGTATTGATATTATACATCTCCAAAAGCTTATTGATAAAATCTTGTCCACGTCGTAAGCTGGAGTTCTTCAATGAAACTATTGCAACAGAAGTTGTTTTGGATGTCGGCTCAATAGTCATATTTTTACAATACCATCTTGCCACACGCAAAGGTTGATTAATCCGCGCTGTAATATTACGAACTTTCTTTTCCGAATCAACATCTTCAGTTTCCTTAGAAATCAAAGAATCGGGACTCATAAAAAAAGCTAATGTTCCCCTTGCGGTAGGAAAAACAGCTGGTAACTTATCAAAATGTTTCTGAAATTCATCATCCCCCACCTTTACCTTTACATCCAAACTCCCTTGTGGCTGCAACCTCATATCCACAATCATAGGATCATCCAATAATTCAGCCTCTTGTGGAATCAAATTAACTTGCACAGGAGATGTTTTATACATATCCTGTGCTGGAAGTTCATCTTCATCCTTATATGATATATAAAGTCCTAAATCCACAACCACCTCTTTCGCGATAGTTTTAGAGCGAAGTACCTCAAGCTCATTATCGATATTTTGAGAAGAAGTGACAAGCCCATTCAATCCCAAATTTTCAAGTTCTGATGCCATACCAGCACTACCACCTTTTTTATCATCTTTCACTAGAACTGTAGCTGAAATATTATATATAGGAGTAGCTGTATGTAAATACAACCATGCTCCTAATAAACAGAAAATAACAGTTCCTACAAACCAAGGCCAATGGATCAAATACTTAAACAGAATTTCCTGAAAATCTATTTTTTCTTCATTTGCTTCCTGTTCCACATTATAGACTTTTTCTTCTTTCATCTCTCAAAATATTACTTTAAGATATTAAACATTAAACTGGCAAGCGACACCAAAATTGAAGTCGCAGAAAACCATAAACTAGTACTATTACCGATATCAGAGTTACGAGCTTTCGCCTTATTCGGAGTCACATAAATAATATCATTCTGTTGTAACCAGTAATAAGGAGAAAGAATTGTTTCGGCCTTGTTCAAATCTAAAGTTATAATCTGTTGTTTCCCATTTGAATCCTCACGAATTAGTCTTACATTGTCACGAAGCCCATAAACAGTCATATCACCTGCCATAGCAAGAGCCTCTAATAAATTAACCTTTTCATTGGAAATTGTGAATGTACCTGGACGAGTAACTTCACCTATTACAGATATTTTATAATTCACCATTCGTACTGTGACAATCGGAGTTTCTTTGATATAAGGTCTTAGTTTATCTACAATCATTTGTTCAGCCTCCTTTTTAGTAAGGCCACCTAACTTCAATTCTCCTAATACAGGAAAAGATATTTTCCCATCATTATCTACTAAATAAGGTTGCAAAACCGGCTGTGTAGTAGTCACTGTACTAGATACAGATAAATTTGAAGGACTGGCGACTATCAAATTGAAAGGTGCAGCCAATTCTGGGCTCGTACAAGATACCACTATAGTTAACAAGTCTTTGGGCATAATCTTAGCATCATACAAACTTTCCTGCTGTATGGCCTCATTAACAACACTCACATTTTGCATATACGGCACATTTTTGTAGGATTGACATGATGCTAATAAGAATAGCGATAATATCCAACACATTCTTTTGTTTAGTATTCTCATAATTTATTTTATTTGTTTTCTTATTTAAATTCAATGCTAAAACCAACTTTAATATGCTTTCTTTTCTCCATGAATAGCATTATATACTGTCTTATACATAATATAAAGATCCAATAAAAAGGTCCAATGTTCAATATACCAAATATCACGCATCACACGGCCTTCCATCTGCCAAAGTTCTTTAGTCTCACCACGATAACCTGTTACCTGTGCCCAACCGGTTATGCCTGGCTTTACAAAATGGCGAACCATGAACTTATTTATTAATTGAGAATACTCCACTGTATGTTTCAACATATGTGGACGTGGACCAACAATAGACATATCTCCTTTCAACACATTTATAAATTGGGGTAGTTCATCAATACTCGTTTTTCTTAAAATCTCACCTATCTTCGTTTTACGTGGATCATGTTCTGTAGCCTGTAACGTATCACATAAATCATTCACTTTCATGGAGCGAAACTTATAACACCAAAATTCTCTACCATCTTCACCACTACGCTTTTGTTTAAAGAATACAGGTCCCGGAGAACTTATTTTAATGGAAATACCAACAATAATATAGATAAATGGAAAAACTGTACATAAAAATAATGTAGCACACACTATATCAAAAGTACGTTTTACTATACGATTCTCTAGTAACTCTAAAGGTTCACGGCGAATAGATAATACAGGGACACTACCTAATAGCTCAAAATACATTCTGCGCTTCAAATAGTTACGCACATTCGGGACACTGAAAAAGCGTACCAAATGATTCTCGCAATAGTTTATAACTGGGAGTATTTCAGCACTCCGTGCAGAAGGAAGACTGCAATACAGCTGATCTACTTCCCCCGCATATTTTTCCAAATAAGCATTCACATCTTTTGGCTGTCCTAAATAAGGCACTTCCATTGAATAACGATCAGAGGGGAAATCCTCAAAATAGCCCAATACACGATAACCAGAAGTCGGATCATCAGTCATTGCGTGATAAAGTTCCTGCATATTATCATAACTCCCTACCAATATAACCTTACGAACATTATCACCCTTTCTACGGTAAAGTTCCAAAACATATCGAAAAAAAAGACGATAACTAATAATTATCACAATCAAGACAATATAGAATAATCCAAAAAAACGGGAATAGGAAAAATGAAAATGAAAAACAGATAAAACACAAATTGAAAGTAAGGTAAAAGGGACCATGTTACGCAACACACGAAACATGATCTGTTCAGTACGGACTACAGAACGATGAAGTATAACCCCAGAACGCATATTGCAGAGTAAATAACACAAAGAAAGCAATGCCATACCTTGAAAAACAGAACCACATTCCCTGCACCAGAAACGGTCACCTAATACCATTTCTAATCCCCACAACAATAGATTCAGCAAGATCAGATCACCTAATAAAACACTTGATTTTAGGACTTTGTTAAAACGTTGAACTTCCTGCATAAATTATAGTTATAATTGATATAAATTAGATATAATGCACTTATATACATCTGAAAAATAGAGCGATAACATTGGTTCACTCTCTCATTTACTCGTTTTTATTACAGCCAAATGACATAAAACACATCAAGTTCTCAACTAGCTATATGGCTACATACTATCATCCTTTCTGTTTCTTTATTCTAGCCATAGCCATTATCACAATAGGCCGAATGAATGCATGAACCAATCCTATCACCCTATACAACAAAAAAGAAGGTAGCAAAAACAAGATCTTCTGTACCTTATGCTCTGTCTGGTTAAATTTTATATTCCCTTTTTCTCTACCTTTCCAAGGGCTAATCGCATAATATTTATCGAAGACCTCCTTTAAAGGATGCTTAGAGCCATTCAACCAAGGACGAATATTAAGCATACATGCAGTATAATGTATAATGATAGGATTCTGTATTGCAGATTCTATCTGATCACGGCTGTAATAATGGCTTGGTCTACGAATCTGACAAATTTGGTTATAAGTATACACACAAGTCAATGTCATAACATCATATTCAGGAGGAAGTATGCCAAATTTACCTTTGAATATTCCATTCAAAATATCTTGATCAGCATAATTGACAAGTCCTTCATAGGAATCAATAAATTCAGCCATCATTTTTCTAATATCAAGTTGACGCATTTTATCCAAATCCATCAAAAAGACACCAGCATTGATATAACTGTCTTCATCTGCAATTCCAATTTTCTTTTTATACTGCCTACTGACACAGTCTTTAACAGCCGTAACAGCAAATCCATCAGTATTCCATGTTTCCAATAGTGCAATGCTCCCATTGATTATAATATCGCAATCCAAATAAAGAATTTTTTTTACTTTTTGGGGTATCAAGTCTCCACTGAACATTCGGGTAAATGCACTCTTAGGCCATCTCGTACTTATCAAACTTTTAGGAATGTTAAGGTCAGGTACATCTATGATAGTACATGTTCGACCATACCCATCTGCTATTTGTTTTAATATCGCTTTGTTATCAGCACCTATGTTATCACCCAATAAATAAACCCTTAGATCGTCCATTTCCCGATTATTCTCGAAAAGACTAATCATAGAAATGCCCATAATCCATACGAAGCTATCATCGCATGTATATACTACATACATATATAAATAAAGATAATTATTGATTACTCCTCATGTGCATCAACGTTCCCATCATTATAGAAAACGAAGACCATTTCAAATCTTTGTTAGCCAAAGTCAATTCCATATCAGGCGCTATCGGCCAGTCAATACCTATACTTTCATCATTCCATATAAATCCGATCTCATCTCCTAAAATATAATGAGTTGTCACTTTCATATGAACCAAAGCATCTTCCAATGTAAGGAAACCATGCGCAACACCTTGGGGAATATACATTTGATGATGATTTTCTCCTGAAAGTAATTCTCCATGCCATTTACCAAATGTGGGAGAAGTTAAACGGGTATCTACAGCCACATCATAAATAGCTCCATTTAGACATGAAACAATTTTTGCTTGTGGAAAATTCACTTGGGTATGCATTCCACGAACTACTCCTTTAATAGATGTACTAATATTATCCTGAACAAAATAATCTGTGATACCAATATCAAAAAAAGCCTTTTGATTCCACAATTCCATAAATGATCCACGATTATCATCATATGTTTTAGGGCAAAAAACACAAACACCCTCCACCTTTGTATTCATTATTTCCATAAAATACATCTAATGCTTATATCAACCCTTCCTGTTTGTAATATTTGAGTACCCGTTTGATTCCTTCTTCCATCGTCACAGAACTAACAAATTCCAAATCTTCCTTATTAGTTGTGAAATCATAAATTCGATCAGTAATTGCTGCCATTACATTTCGACGAGTAACAGGAGGTTTTTTACCTATCAAATTAAAGCATCTTTCAATGCAATAGCCTACAATTTCCATAAACCATTTAGGAATAGGAATCATCATCACGTTTAATTCCAACTCATTCGCAATCAATCTCACACTCTCATAAAAACCAATAGGAATTTCTGTAGCAAATATATATGTCTTCCCCACTTTACCTTTACTTGTTAACAATGTTAAATTAGTTATCAGATCATCAATATAACAATGGCTTACCATTGTATCTTTCAAACCAACCTTAGGAAAAAATCCTTTTTTACATGTTTTTATAATTTGCAAAAAACTATATTCTCGCTCACCGACTCCATATACCTTGGCAGGACGTACAATAATTGCCGGGAAACCATTCTCTTCAATTTCTTTTTGAATCAGTAATTCTCCTTCATATTTAGTTATCTGATACGGAAGATAAGGATCACAAATACTTTTCTCGGATATAGGATTCTGTTTAACAATACCCATTGCAGCAATCGAGCTTACTGAAATAAATCTTTCAACATGAGCTTTTTTCGCTTCATCTACAATATTCTGAAGTCCTTCTACATTTACTTGTCGGAACTTCCTCATAGTTGACTCCGATGGTAAATCATTGCCCACCTGAGCTATGAGCTGATAAACCATAGTTATACCATCACAACAACCCTCAAGCGACTTTCTGTCTGTAATGTCACCAATCAATATCTTGCATCCAGCAGGAAGCAGTCTCTCTGCTTTTTCCTGATTTCTACAAAGTACACTAATTTGATGTCCTTTAGCTTGTAATGCAGAAACCAACTTTAAACCGATAAAGCTTGTAGCACCAGTAATAAGTATATTCATATATTTTCAATTATAAATAGAACATTTGCCAGTATTACTCATAAATCCGTCATATATCCCTTTTAAACAATATCTTAGTTGGTTCCATCTATTTGGACCATATATAATTCCAAGAATAATTTTACCTATAGCCAATTTGAAATAATAAAAACCAATCGCAAACGGGACATACTTTTCTCGCATGAAAACAATACTATTTCTAACAGTAAAATATCTACGAAATGGAGTATAAACCCCCACCATTCTCCCTCCTATTTTGAGTTGATTATCCCCAAGTTTATGATGCATAGTAGCTCTATTTGTGACAATACATTTATATCCCAATTGATGAATTCGGAAACAAAACTCATAATCAACCATATCTATAAAATAATCGTCTTTCATTAGTCCCATCTTCTTAAAAACACAGGTAGGAATTAGTTGACCTGATGCTATGGAATGCGAGATAATTCTATAACGTACAATGGAATCCTGTTCAATTGTGCACACTTTCCCTTCTTGTAAAGTAACGATCGGGTATTTAAAACCATCAAATGATTTATACACAGGACTCACAACGCCTACTTCTATTCCATTGTCATGACACTCCTTTTCTGTTTCTAACAATATATTAATAAAATTCTGCTCAATCACAGAATCTTGATCAAAAAGGACTACATGACTCGCCCCTTTTTCTAAAGCGTACTTAATACCTGAATTCTGGGCATATGCAATACCCTCATTCTCGACATTTAAAACATAAAATATGCGCTCTTTTGACTTAAACCAAGAAATTAGATTTCCCCTATTTTTAGAATTATTATCGACATAAACTATATAATCAACCTGATTTATAATAGATTTATATGCAGATTCTACCAATAAAATATCAGGATTAAAAACAACTACTACAGCAAAGACTCCACTATTCATATTAATTCAAAATACCATTAATTAAATAATAGCTTTTTAATTGAATATTTTATTTTATAAGGTAATAAATCCCCCATAATTTTACACAAATAGACAAAAAACATATTCCAATATCCTCTTCTCTTAAAAATGACATCTGCACACAAGGCATGCTGCCTTGCCCACATATGATCAGAAACACCTCCTCCCGCATAAAAGGAAATAACTTGATCCAATTTCATAACAGAATTACTCGGCACTTGTATAAAAAATAAATAATCCGAAATTATTAATTTCTCTGTTACAATATAATATCCGATTCTATCATGCAATTTTTTTCTATATATTACTGATTGATGATTTAATGCCCCGTTTTCAAAACTCATTGTACATAAGTGCCATTTATATTTATGATATATATATACATCCGAATATAAAAAATCGACATTATCTGGAATCTTTCGATTAAAGATATCTGACAATAAAGTTGCAGATGAAAAATAATCTCCTGCATTCATAAATATAAGCCATTCACCATTTGCCAAACGAATGCCTTTATTCATAGCATCATATATACCTTTGTCTGATTCAGATATTATTTGATGAATCTTATTTTCATATTTGCTAACAATTTGCATTGTAGTATCCTTAGATGCTCCATCAATTATTATATACTCAAAATCTTGAAATGTTTGGCTTAAAACTGATATAACAGTCTTTTCAATATCATCTTCCGCATTGAAGCAAACTGTTATGATTGATATTTTGTATTTCATATATTTATAAGTTAGCTATTCCCAAAAAAAATAATATGGTATACAAGAATCATTAACAGGCCAATTTCCATAACGCATAAAAGCTTTGGCTAACATGAGAAAAATAAAAAAAATATAAACATATCTCCACTTTTGAGATCTTGTAACTATGGCCGGTAGAAATTGTGTAAAACCTAAAAGAACAAGAATGGTATTTATGCGTTCTATTAAAAATGAAGTGGAAAAAAGTAAAAAAGTACATACAGAAAATATATAGCAATTAAAAAAAAACGATTTGTATTGTTTTTCATCAGATAAATGTATAGTTAAGATGGCTGGAACAACCCAAGCCATATAAGTCATTATTTTCTGACTATTTCCTCCAAAATCGGCTGAATATTGTTCCATTACTAATGAATTTATCGACGATATTTCAAAATTTCCAAATGTCACAAAAAACACACTAAAAAGATTTCCTAAGGTACTCATAAAAAACATTGAAAAAACTAATGATACACCAATCATTATATACATTGTCCTTTTTTTAAATCTTAAGAAAAAGGCACATATTAATATAGGAACTAATATTATAGAAGATTTGTGGACTGTTACTGACAAAGCAATTATAATCAAACCTATTAAAAATTTCTTATTTAATATTACTTCTTTCCAATTTCCATTATAACTATCTCTATTTCTTAATATCAAATATAAGCCAGTTAAAAAGACACAGATTGAAGTAGCTTGTCGGGTGGCAACCATAAGGGTCACAAAAGTATTTGCTATAATAAATACTACTAATAAATTGCCTATACATCGTTGATAGCCACAAGCTATTAGATATATTTTATATATCATATAAAACATCCAACCTGATATAAAAGTAAAAAAGACAGTTGGCGAATCTGTGATTTTCTTTAAAAGTCGCGCAATAAACAAAAAGCCTAGCTCCAAATCAGTTCCTGTCGACACATTACCATAGCCTTCATAGTTTACATTTTTATTTTGAAAGAAGAGGCTATATCCTATAGTATCATTTCCTACAGTATAAGCACGCAATCCGAAGATAATTACCCACATAGCACAAATAACAAAAAAGCATAATTTAACAGTTTTGTATGATAGTCTATGCGATTGTAAAGCTAACAAATACATTATTACCTCTGGAAAAAAATAGATATAAGTCATAATAATATAAATATTTCAGTTTTTCATTTATATCGTACTAATAAAACACATCTATATAGCTCGATAAGTTCTTTGATGACTCTACAAAATTCTATGCCGTTAATCAATTTGAAGAATATATCTCACGATCACGCTATCAGCCCCCATAATAGCTGTTCTTTTCTAAATATATTATAAATCAATAGGTGGAATTCATCGTTATTATTCTTTTATTTCCCTATAAATATTAATTAGGCTGCTAACTATCGAAGTTTTTTCATGCCTTTTAATTGCTGCCGCTTTAGAATTACATCCTATTGTTTCATTTAATAATACATCTTCATACAATAGCTTTATTATATAAGAAGCCTGATATGGATCATTATCTGGCACAAGAAAACCAGTGTTCCCGTTATCAATAAGAGAAGAAACTCCACCCACATTACAAGCTAATACTGGTACACCTAAAATTTGCGCTTCACAAAGTCCATTTGGACTATTATCTATATGGGAAGGATGAAAATAGCATGTTGCTGACAATATTTCATTTTTTAAAGTATTAGCATCCACAACCCCCTGTAAATGAACACATACATTTGCATGACTAATTCCAACGATTTTCTCAATGATATTTGGGTTAATGTTACCATATACACACCATTCAAAATCAATATTTATATATTTTTTTAGCACATAAGCAGTTTTCAATATATTATCATAACCTTTGTAGTAAGGATGAGATATAGTACTAACAATTTTTAATTTCCGAGGTACATATCTATTGTTTTTTTCATAAAAAACACTTCGGAGTGCCTCTGAACAATAATAATATTTTGATAAAGGATTAAAACATCTTGTTACAGCTTTATCAAAATATGTTCTACCTAAAAAATAATCAATATTCTTTAATATCTCTTGTTCACGAAAAGCATCTATTTCATATTTTCTTTTATTTACAAGTATCTTTATCGCTTCTATTGGTCTAAACCAACTTACAATTCTATTCCATGAAAAAAATGGCGGTAATAGAGCATTATATATTGGATTTAACAACCCTTGTATATGTAGTAATACAGGAATCTCTGTTACACTAGAAACCAATCCCAATTGTTGTTCTGATCCAAAAACGTGAATAATATCAGGCATAAAATCATCAACAACCTGTTTTAGTTTTTCTTTATAGTAATCCCATTCTTTCCTTTCTTTCTTCTTATAATCACCAAATAACAAACGAATATTATTAACTCCTTTGATTATTATATTATTCTTTCTCAAGTTCTTTATTTGGTAATAAGTCAATCCCTCCAGTTCACCTTTGAAAACCGAAGAACCCCAAAATGCAACAGCAATTGTTATGTCAGGGACTTCTTTCATTTCATTTATTAAAGAATAAATCCATCCTTCCCCATTATAAATATTTTCTTTATCTATAGGTTTGTTCGAGAAAAATAAAACACGCATAAATATTAACTGATATTAATTGTCCAACAATTAGATCTCTTTTTCAACTTAATAGTGTAAAGCTAAAAATTGTCCTCAAAAAAAATGATTCATTAAAGGTTATGGTATTCATTTTCCTTCAAATAATCCTTTCAAATTGTCATAATAATGTTGTTTGAAATAAGGTGGCAGAGTAATATAATTAAAATTATTACAAATAGCTACTGCCTTATTGTATGCATCATCTAAATCAGAGGCAACATATACATGATTATCATATACCCCCTTAAACCAATCAGCACCTGTAGTGACTTTATGATCTTTTGTTTTTATGATAACAACTGGCGTATTTGCACAAAGTGAATATATAGTACCATGATAACGATCTGTAATAACAACCTTAAAATGTGATAACCTTTCAATTTCTTTCTCAATAGACTCCTCTAAAACCTTTCGCAATTTGTGACCAGTCAATTGACTTTGGGTGTCACCATATTCAACAGGAGATAAAGTTTCAAGTCTCTTCCTTAATTTGTTAAGTTCCTCATCAGAATAGAATCTCTCACCATCATCTCTACAACAAAGAAATATTTTTCCACGTTCGCATTGGAAGTTATATTTACCAATCAAGGTTGTGACAATATCTGGAAACAATTCAACCCTAATGTGAGGAAACATCTGCAGGGCTTGCTCATAAGACACTCTATCGCGAGCTAAAAACAACATATTATGTGCCTTGTCATGATTCCGAGCTGTTCTTAATCTATTTTCATCATACTGAAAGTAAATGGTTTGGGGCATCATTAGTATTCGAGCCTCTGTTAAATGTTCACATATCAATTCATGCATTAATGGATGATCACCACCCAAATCTTGTACGCTATAACCACTTTGAAAGATAATTATATCATTATCATATTCAAAATATTTTTTTAGGGTGTTTAGGCAAGCATGACGATAATTAGTAATGTATCTAGATGGCATGATATACACTTCATAGTCTTGATAGCACTCTTTTATCCATCTTTTTATACAATAATATTGTCCATTATCCCCTAGATTATTATTCTCCGTGCGACCAAGGTAATAAACTTTATTTCTGCCCTGTTTTTTAATCATAAAATCCTTTAACTTTACAGATTCCCTAGCAGAATCTATAGTGGTAACTATAGTAACTAATAGTCTCTTTATTGGACGGAGTAAGCTTTTGATTACCTTAAATAATGCTTCCATATTTATTTTTTCAATATTCCTTTTATTATGTTAAATCCAGATTCTCCTATGATACTTTTGACCATATTTTTAATTCCATCAGTTGGCGTCGTTATAAAATTTGCAGATACTATAGCGTCCATGGCTTTGAGCTCATCACCACCATTGGTGAATACCTCCAACATTATTGACTTTTTATTTTGCTCCAAAAAAATATCTTTTACTTTAGCTAATTCATCTTTGTTATTTGCCCGAAGATATTTAAAACCGCAATTCTCTGCCCAACCTTTTGCGCTACCATTATGTCCATTTGCAGAAATATAACTATCAACATGAATATTCTTTTTCCAGTTGCGAGTCATAATTTTAAATTCTGCACCACCGCCATTATTTATGAGAAGAACACGAACATTATTCTTAATATCACGGATACCGAGAGAATTCATATCATAAAAAAAAGCAAGATCGCCCGTCACGATAAAACAAAGTTTATCTGTATTCACACTTTCACCAATCAACATAGAGTTACAACCATCTATGCCAAAAGCAGCAACATTCCCATAATTCTGAATACTTGGATTAAGAGGAAAATAACTCCAACAACGAAGACTATTAAGAATGGCATAGTTCATAATACTATTCTGCGGTATAGATTTATAGAGTTGCTGGGCCACATAGAGGTTAGAGAATGGCAGTTCTACATCATAGTTCATTGTGTCGTTCAGCTGTTTCCATGCATAAAAGTAACAATGTTCACTGTTATTTTCCCTAGCCATTCGATTGAAGAAATAATAATCAGGACACTCAAATATCTTAACTAGACGACCATATGTATCCACATAGTTGCCATCCTCACTAACACGCCAATGTTCCGCATTACCTGCGCTATTAAGCGCAGCATAAATAGAATAGTCGCCAGTTTGTCCACCAACAGTAATGAACACATCTGGACAAAGTCGTTTCATTCCTCCACACGAAACCAATAGATTCCCTTGAATAGCAAATTTCCCATGATAATTGGAGAGATGATTAACATACACTGCAGCATCATAAGATTCACAAAAAGCATCAATAGCCTCATTCTGTTTATCTGTAAAAGGTCGATGTTCACCAATCACAATCAGCACTTTTTTCCCACACAATTCCGCATCCGTCCATTCATCCCATGCCATATAACGTTTCAATGGTCGAATTATTGGAAGTTCCACATCTTCAAATTTCCCCTGCTCTGTATCTACAATACGGATATTTAACTGTACAGGTCCTGGATTACGGTGAGTTGTCTCTAATATAGCATCTTTTGCATTATGATAGCACTGCATACGAGTATTATCATCTGTAACTGGAGGTAAATCAAAACTATGCTTTACTGCATCCCTTGGCAAAGAACATTGATCGGGAGCTTGCATGTAGTCTTGGTATTGAAAACGTTCCAACTTTGATGTAGTGATAGCAAGTATAGGGGTATGTTTGTAAAATGCCTCCGTAAGACCAGGTATGTAATTACGAGTTGCCTGTGCACTCGTACATGATGTAGCTATTACTTCTCCTGTTTGCAAATACAAACCGATTGCAAAATACATAGCACTTCGCTCATCAGGGACGGAATAACAAAGAAAGAAAGGATCATCCTGCACAGCCTGTGATATTGGGATGTTGGTTCCACCAGGACTCACCACAATGTGTCGGATATTATACTGTTTCAGCAATGCAATAACTATGCGTACATTTTCTTGGGTTGTATACATTTCAATTTATTAATTCATTAATTATTTATCAATACAAACAGTGCCAGATCCTCCAGTTAAGAAGAATGTATCTCCAATGATTCCATTGCCTAAATCGCTTACCATAAATAAAGCGAGATTAGCAACTTCTTCCACCGTTGACATACGACCCGATGGATTCGCACTCCATGCTAAATTTAAATCACCATCTAGTGACTTACCTAACATCGGAGTAGCAGTTGGACCGGGGGCTATTCCATTTACGACTATACCATATTGTATCAATTTATCAGCAAACCCCAATGTTAATCCATTTACAGCTCTTTTTGATATTTCATATGGAGTCCAACCTGGCTTTAAAGAAGATGCAGAACTTACATTAAGAATATGCCCTTTTATTTTATGATTTATCATCATTTCCGAAACAAATTGACAAGCAAAATACATTCCTTTAAGATTGATATTCATAACCTTATCCCATTCTTCAGAGGTAACTTCCCCAAATTGATCTGCCCCATGATAGCCCGCACTATTTACAAGAATATCAACAACCCCAAGTTTTTTGAAAATCTTCTCTTTCAGATTAGATATATCATTAAGATCAGCAGTTAAGAAATTACAATTTAATTCTTCAGCACATTTCTGTAACTTAGATTCATCACTCCCTCCAATAATAACTTCACACCCTGATGCAATAAATTTCTTTGCTATAGAAAATCCTATACCACTGCTCCCACCAGTAATAAAAGCCCTTTTCCCTACCAAAAGATTGTTTTCTATATCTTTAATAATTATAGGAACAATTTTTTCTCTTACTATTTTT
>ULNO01008926.1_pt1 | contig 14469 bp, 26 predicted proteins | sample 1951961 | NCBI WGS metagenome assembly ULNO01 (sample SAMEA4835581, study PRJEB28245) | human gut metagenome | biome: gut microbiome; material: fecal sample | place: Denmark | collected 2008
AAGATTGGCTGTCTGGGATAGATAGCCTTTTTTGTATCTATCAGTCACCTTTGTTCTCGTCCCTATACTTATGCTTCCAATAGCTATTTAAACAATTATATACAGTAACGCAAATTATCAAAACTGTTACAACAAACCCTCCCCAATCAAATTCCATATCCTACCTTATTACATTCCACTCACTTTCCATAATCACATGTTCACACTTATTACACCTATGCAGGTAAGTCGGAAACGGAGCTGTCGTATAATCTTCGACAGCAATTTCTATACTGCCACATTCCGGACACTCAATTTTTACCTCTTTAATACCGGAATAGTCCCAGAAAGATAGTTTCCCTTTCACGTTCTCGATAGGTTTGGAGTAAAGGATAGGATTAGCCAGTACCCAGTTATAAACCCCTTTCTCTGCCCAGATGGAAGAGTGATTCACAACGCAATCCACAATTTCGACACTTCCAATGATAGCAGAATTTACATAATCTTTTCCGCAAATAATCTCTTTCTGAATCCCATCTGACAAGCTATTCCATTGCTCCTTGGTGAAAACGTTATTAGGATTTATCATTTTAACGGGAATGGAACTTGCATGTATAAGGACCCGCCCCCGGTAGTTTGTCTTCCAAGTACGGTTTTCTATATTTTTTACCCCCTGGGCAATAAGCCTTGCCCAAGGCTGCTTTACTGTTATAACTTTGTGTATCATAAATCTTTTTTATTATTTTTATTTCCTAAATAAACATCAAACAGCCGGGCTGATGCAAGGACGGCAACCAATATCACCGTTCCAATCCAATGCCAAAAATCAGAGAATATAAATTTCAGTATTTCAAGCATATCATTCCCCTTTCTTCTCTTGCTCAATTAACTCGATAAGGTAACTACTTCTTAACTTCCAATACTCCGTTTCAGACTTCATTTTTCTGTATTCAAAAAACAGATAGATTGCGTTTGTCAGAATGACAACAATCAATATCAACACTAAAAATCTTCTTGCTTTCATTGCATTTCTCCTTTCTCTCCAATAATTTGTAATCTCAAAAAATTGCATCGCGCCCACTTGATAATTTCCTCTTGAATCGCATCATCATCGAGGTTGTCAAGAATATCCCGGAAGGAATATGAAGCACCGCACGCCTCTTGGAAATGGGCTACAATGCTTTCCTTCAATTTTTCGGTCTGAACCGTTACATCTTCGCTAATAATCGCCTGGAGCTTCTCAAAGTCATCTTCTCCGTTGGCCTCTTTCAATATCCAAGCAATCTCTTCATCTTTAGTTATGTTCTTGGGCATTAGCTTGGCATCTTCTTTTAGCTCCGCAACGATTTTATCAACTTCCGGATTGGGTGCCTCATAAATCTGTTTGAGCCATGCGGCTTTCTCCTTAATCCGTTCCAGTACATCCTTGTTTGCTTCGAATATCTCATCGAAAGAGGGGATGGGCATCCAATGAGTAACATATCCAGTCTTGATGTAGGGGTATATCCATTTATTCACTTCTCGCATTGCCATTTCATCAATACTACCATCAACAAATTTCACTTGACACATGCCTTTTGCCTGTTCGTTAGGTATTGCATCCTCTACGCTTATCCAGGGTGATTGCTTTGACTGCCAGTCTGCACCAGCCTCGAAAGCATTTCTCATATCAATCTCATCGTAGGGATAATCAAGCCCAGCTTTGATATTTACAATGCGGCATTCTTCTGCAAATGCTTTGGCCGCTTCTTCTACTGTCTGTCTCATATTTCTTCTTGTTATGAGCAAAAAACACCGGTTTCCGCTCTTGTTAATACTTCATGTGCAGAAATGGCTTCTTTTTGCACATGTTAATGTCATTCTCCCAACATAGTGTAATCCATTGCGCGCTCTAAATCCGGTCGCCAGACAAGAGAGCTTTCTTGTGGGTCACAAAATGTGTCAATCAGGCATTCAGCGGCAATTACAACTCGCTGCCAATTGCTGCATCCGCACAACTGCATCCTCCGTTTAATGAACTCAAAAAGTACGAGACGGTTATCGACATCCTCTTCATAATAATGTTCCTCCTCGGCTATTTCCTTGCGAATGGCGAGAAGTTCCTTCTTATCCTTGTCGTCGTCATCCCGCTCAGTCCATTCTTCCTCATTGCTCCAATGACTGTTGAACAGTTCCTCCATAGGCTGGAGCAGATTATATACTTTCTCAAAGTCCTCTTTGGAAGCTTTGGCTATTGTAAGCCCATGTGTTGCCATAATATTTTTGTTGTTTAATTCATTTTCTTTCTTTTATTCCGTTCGCTCTGTACCTCTGCCATACACATCTTGCACCATGACGCTTTCAGATGGTATTCCTTACCGTTACGACGGGCTGTCCTATCGAAAAACCGGGATAACGGAAGCGCTCTCCCACAGTGGGTACACAGCTTACGCTCCACTCCGTCAACCACCACCCGGTTACGGGGTTTCCTCCTCACGATTTCACATGGTCCGCATTCGGACGCACCGTACCTCCTGCAATAGGCAAGTGAGTGCTTGCCGCACTTGGCGAAGGAGGTGCAATCCGAACGGGGGATGGTCTGATGGATATTCATACGGCATTCTTCATTATGTCAGTTTGCTGTCAAATATCTTAATGCACTCAAACAGATAATGCGCAATTATCGGTTGTACCGCATTACCTATACACTCCGTTCGGTCCACCCTATCGGGAACCCCATTAGACTTTCCAGCAAAGCGGGGTGAGGGTATTGACTGTCTTGTTCGCCATCCCGGATATACTCGTGTAAATTGCCCCGATAAGTAGGGCTTCCGAAATACCGATTCCTGAGTGCCCCGTTTGCCGTTGATTTCGCTGGGGTAGGCAATACAATATAATCGCTCCCTATTCTGTTGTATGCCAAAGTCGGTGCCAGATAGACATTGCCATTCCGCATCATACCCGATTTCGGAAAGGTCGCATAGGACTTGCTCGAATCCCCGAACAGCGAGCATTGGGCTGTTTTCAATGAGCACGTACTTCGGTCTAACTTCCCGTACAATTCTGAACATCTCAGACCATAGGCCGCTTCTTTCACCGACAATTCCGACACCTTTTCCAGCAATACTGATGTCCTGGCAAGGGAATCCACCGCTGATGATGTCAACAAACGGAGGTTTTGAATACGTTCTAATATCTCTGTTGATTTCATGCTCTTCTCCAAAGTTTTTCTTTATTACTAATGATTGATAATCCTCAAATTCACAACTCCACTCGGTCTTTATGCCGGCAAGTGCCGCACCTAATCCAAAACCTTCTATGCCGCTGAACAGAGAGCCATGTGTTAATCTTTCACTCATTCTTCTGATTATTAATTGTTGTCTAATCAATCAGCCTTTATCGCATTGGCAATATTGTCCGCATCCGACAGTTTCCTTGCAAGAACTTCAAATGCTGAAGTACAGCGTTCAGTGTTCATGTTCACCGTTCTGCCGATTTTGAGATTGTCGGAGGCAAGGTTCATCAGTCTTGCCACATTAGCCAGTTTAAGGTAATCCAGCATGAATCCGTTGAACTTTGAATCCTTCCTCTTGAGTTCTCCTATCCGTTCTTCGAACTGTACACAAGCATAGTCGCACAACGTCCTTGCCAGTTAGAACTTTGCAAGTTCTGCGGAATGGGATATTCCGTTGTCATCAAGTGTCTGCTTGAACTGCCAGTATAGCATATCCACGTGCTTGTTCACTTCCTCCACATACTTGTCATTACATTCGGCAAAGAATTCACTGCGGTCTGAACCGATGATACCGTTTACGGTCCGCTCGTATTCCCTTCTCGCTCTGTCCGCATCGTTTAAATACCGTTTGAATGCCTGCTTGTAGTGGGGTGTGAGTTTCATCGCATGAATGCATTCGATAATTTGTCCGCAACAGATGTCGTTCGTGAACAGAATGTTGTAGGTGCAGAGGACTACAAGGCTCTCATGCTTGCTGATTATTTGGGTTGCCGTTTCCTTGTTCATCTCTTGTACATCTTGTCGTTCATCCTTCTGTTCCTGCTCTCCTTGGCAAGTTCGTCAATCATGCGCTGAAACATCTTTGCCACCAACGGGTGGCTCAGGCGCAGTGCGTTGTCACACTGCCACTCCAATAATTCGATTTTCTTTTCAAGTCCTACGTCCATTAAAATAAAGTTTTTTGTATCCTTTATAAAACATACTTGTTCGCATTATTGTAGAAATTACGGTCTATTTCAAAACCGTATGCTTTTCTTCCGCATTGCGCAGCGGCAAGCAATGTACTCTTCCGGCAACTGGGTCAATTACAACATCTCCTTTGTCGGTAAATATCTCTATCAATCTTCTAAGTAATGGAACTGGCTTTTGGGTACTATGTACTTTGGGTGTATCATTATCTCTTACCCAATCAAAACAATTGAATATCATCCTCCCGTCATTATTAAACTTTGGAAGTTTGTCACGGTATAAAAGAAGACCGTATTCACAATTACCGACTATTTTCATATTGGCTTTTAATACTTGTGCGGAGAAGTCTTTACGGAATACCAACGGAATGTATTTCATTAGCCCGTAATTCCGACCAAGTTCTATGAACATGAACTGTTGTTCGTATTCGCAGAATATTATCATGCAAGGGGATTTACCGGGCTTCTTCGGCTCTTTTATCAGCATATCGCTGCAAAAGTGCATAAACTCGGCTGGGCGAAATTCGTTTTCCGAATTGAAGAACTTTTTCCCGGCTAATTCACTTTCTCCATTCTTGTTGTCACCATCTTTGTACCATGCAGGATTACTTGCATAGGCGTTTTTACCTAAATTGTAAGGTACATCCGCTATAATCAATTGCGCTTTAGGAAGTTGATAGCTACGAAAATTCTGAAAGCTATCTCTGTATAATTCTATGTCTTTCATCTTTTACTTTTGCTAAAACATTCGCATATCCTCCCGTACCGGTCACACGCGCACACCCTATGGCCCTTGACCTTGCATAGACAAGAGTTCCCTACAAAATCCATTGAGTATGAGCATTGGCGGCAGCGGACGGGTGCAGGTGGTATATCTTTTTTCTTTGCCATTATCTTCGGCTTTCACCTTCAATTTTAATTACATTGAACATCTCTTTCACCCGGTCGGCAATATAATCCCCATACCGTTGAGAAAACTCCTTGTCCGGGTCCAGATTGGTAGTCATGTGGGTGTAGAAACAATATCTCTGCTCATAGCGCAGTTGCAAGACGGTCTGAATGGCATTGATGCCCGTACCAAAGTGTTTGGCATCCATAGGTTCCCGTCCCACCTCGTCAATGGCAAGATTGTAAATACATGACCTGTCTGTGTATTGGCTTAACCCGACAATTCCTTTCTCGGCAAACAGCAAGGCAATCTCGGCAGCACTGGTGAACTGAAAGGTCAATCCGGCATCCGCACCGCCAATACAATAACGGGCAATTTTTGCCGCATAGTTCTGTAATCCTTTCAGCAAAGTGGACTTGCCCACCCCAATAGAGCCATGTAATAATAATCCCTTGCTTACATCCAATATTCCGGGAATCCCCCAAACCCATTGATAAAGGGCTTTCAGCAGTTGGCGGTTGCTGTCATCAACTGTAAAGGCCGGGAAAACGGATTTCATGGAAACTACGAGTTGGTTGCGCCAATACATGTCAATCTGCTCCCTGCTCCATTGCTTCTGATTAGCCTTATTTACCGAAGACAATTGATTTGATACCGGCAGAACTTTCGTCTGGTTTTGTATCAGGTTTCCGATTGTTTCCATTTTTAGCTTGTGCTACGATTTCATTAAATTTAGAATTGATATTAGTTACGCTGAAATTATCAAATATCCACCCCTCTTTGACCGAGGAAAGAAGGTATTGAAGGGCATACAACAGAGAATCATCGGAAACGTCCATTTTCTTTTGCTCTCTTTGGAATTTGAGCTTATTCAAGAGCTGGGACATAGCCCCGGCATCCTTGGCTGTCCAGTAGTAGTCAGCCCCGAAGGTTTCCCTAAAATGCTGTTCAAATAGCAAACGGGCTTTTGAATTAATCTCTTTAGGCTTATTTTTCTTGCCTCCCCCCTTGGGGGGTGTGGGGGGAATATTATTATCTTCTTCATCTTTCTTTTTATTATTGCCCTTAGCTTGCCCCAATTCTTCTATTTTTTGAGCCATTTTTTCTGTGGTTGCCCTTAACTCTGCCCTTAGCTCGCCCAAAGCATGATTTAACCCGCTGATTTCTTTGTTGTTGTCTATGCCCTTATCTACGTCTCTTTGCCTGCCCTTGACCGGATTATATTCATCATAGCTACATAAAGTAATTACGGTCATACCTTGTTTATTACAAGTCGTTATCATACCTCTTTTTTTAAGTTTGGCAAGGAAATAGCGCACTTTCTTTTCAGACCATTGCCAACGCTTCATCAAAAACGATACGGATGCTGGATATTGACCTCTTGTATAAGAGATTTCCCGACCTCCGATAAGTTCGCTGTACGCCTTGTCGGTTGCCTCAAATCGTGCGCTCTGAATCAAGTCGAGCCACGCTTCGCATTCCGAAAACTTACGGGCTACTTTCCACATTTCATTCGAGAAAAACTTGCGGCTTAGCCTCAAAAATCCTTCGTCCATAGTTTTAGAATCTCACGTTTGTTAATTGCCTTCCTTTCGAGTAAACTGCCCATTTCCCATTTCCGCTATCAAACAACCGTAAGTCCGACACTTCTCCGAAACGTTTGATATTACCGCAAAGGTCAACAATCCAGCCACATTCTTTAGAAGGATGCGGACGGATGGCACGACCGACTATCTGATACCACATAGCAAGCGACATCGTAGGACGTGCCATAACGACCGTATCGAGTTCTGGATAGTCAAAGCCAGTCGTAAGTACCCCGACATTCGCCACGACCGGGATTTCCCCTGCCTTAAATGCTTCAAGTATCCGTTCACGTTCCTTTTTCGGGGTGTCACCGGAAACGATGGCGCAACCGGGAATGGACCAGGTGAGATGTTCGGCTTCTTTCAGGAAACGAGTAAAGACCAGAATGCCTTTACGTTTACCTCCAGCTTTAGGATTCATCAGCCTTTGGACAATATGAACGAGATACCCGTAGAAATCTATCCGTTCATATTCTCTCTGAACTGATTTATCCGTATAGTCTGCACCGGTGGTATTTGTTTTCAAGTTGAGTTCATTCCATCCCGAAGGATTCATCGGGTAGTAGTTCAGCTTTGCCAGATAGCCCATATCCAAGAGCGTTGACACCTGTACATGGTAAATGACCTCTGAAAAGACATGAGGTTTTGTACGGGTAATGAATTTCAGCATGGAGCCGAAGTCACGGTTTGAACTCAATCTATATGGGGTTGCCGTCAAGCCAAGAACCTTGCATTTCACCGCATCGAAGAAATCCTTGTACATTCCCTCTTTAGGGTTTACTAAATGGCATTCATCCACGATGATATTCTTAAAGTGGGTGAATAATTCGGGATGATTCTTCACACTGCCGATGGTGGCGAATGTTATCCGGCTTATTTCTTTTGAGTTAAAGGATGTAGAATAGATGCTGCAATCAAGAATACCGTATGAACAGAGCTTCTTGAAATTTTGCTCGAGTATTTCCTTGCTTGGCTGAAACACCAAGGTATGTCCATCAAGTCTTGCGGCTATATCCGCTATGATAAGGCTCTTTCCGCTTCCTGTAGGCAATACCATGATAGCATTTGTTTTCTTTGCCTTGTTATTGAAGAAAGAAACGGCAGCATCAGAGGCTTTCTGTTGGTAATCTCGTAATACATAACTCATAGCCCTTTCTCCTTTCGTAATTTCTTATTGAGTGTCTTGTAATACTTGATTAGCTGTTCGTACTCAAAATCTGACATCTTAGAAGTACCAGCAGCTTTCACTTTCAGCAAGTCAAATTTCTGTTGCCCGATTTTGGCTATCAAATTCTCACGATAGCCTTCAAGGTGGTCGGCACGGAAACGGTTGCACGCACGGCATTCGGCATGGCAATTATTCTCATCAAACCGTGTAGCCAGATGTGTACGACTGAAATAGTGCCCGCAGTCCGCTTGTGTAAACGGTTTTATCTGCCCACATGAAATGCACTTGAAATACCCGTTTGGCATACAATCACGAAGCCGGATGAAAAGGGAAAACTCTTTGTCGAGCTTAGCTTTCAAATCCGGCTTCTTCTTTACTGTTACCCCTGCTTTATCAAACAAGGGTAAAGGCTTGTTTTTCTTCTTAGCCTTTGTTCGTTTTATGTAGTACGGCATTCTACTATTGGTTTACACAATTCAACAACTCGTTTACAATCCTCCACATCAAACATTCCTATGTGGCAAACTTCATGTGGTATTCCTAATTGAATGGATAACCACAAATAAGCTTTATTTCTATTTGATGTATTGGGAATATGTTTTTTCCAAATTTTATTGATAAGACTGGTTTTGGCTATCTGGTCGAAATAGAAATGGGCTTCTTTCTTTGCTTCCCTTAGTTCCGCATTTGCCAAACGCCCCAATGCTTGGTCTGTACCTTTATGTACGCCTACATAAGCCTTGCAATCACGACAGAGATAAATCATGCCGTAAGAACGTCCATAGATTACAGAACTATCCACGTATTCGGTAGGCTTACCGCAATAAGGGCAAATCTTACCAGTTAATATTTCATCCATAATTTTCCAATTAAAAGCCCCGAAGCGTATTCTCCGGGGCGCAACCATTATTTAAGACCCGTGCCATTTATGTGTGGCTCACATTTATGAGGGATAAGCAGGAGTCGAACCTACACAAGTATCGTCTGATTTCTCGCTTTCGATGCGCTACTGTTGTTCACGACTTAATCTACTCAACAAATTTATTACTCTCAGTTACGGTCTTGATGACTTCCATTTCTATGTACACTTGAAATTTCCATTCATTTAGTCTTAGCACCCTATGACCATTTTACCCCATGTTTGCCCGCCATATCTTCACAGACCGGGCAGGCGGGTTAACAAAGTTATACTTCGATGATTACGATGTCCGGTGCAATCTGTCTGATGACATCCAATTGTTCGTCAATCACCTTGTTCTTGTATTCCTCTATAGCTTCATTCGCACCTGCAGAAACAAGGGATAATGAAACATCCCGACCGTCAACGTCTGCATAGATTTCAACATCAATTTCTTCGCAAGAAAAACCTTTGAAAAGAGGAATGCTCAGTTTGAAGGACTTGGGCAAATTAGAATCAACCACCTGCGAGTAGTTGTCAACTTTGCTGCCGTTTTCCTCCTTGCTTCGTTCAATGTCTTGGTTTACCTTTGCTTTGAAATTCTTCAAAGTAGATACAAGCATCATATTCTGTGACTTGTCAGTAAAGAAAGCCCGGTGCATTTTGATGAACTTAGATAACTTGATGGGTTCCCATTTCTTTTCAACGTTGATACCAAACTCCTGCATTTCTTTTGAAGGCTGCAAAATACCGCTAATTTCAGTCTGATAGTAGTTGGTTTCATCAATAGTTAATGCTAACCCCATCTTATCACGATTTACAATGATATTGGTCGATTTTTGATTAATCAGTTCGACACGCTTTTCCAACCATCTGAAAGGTGCATCTATTGTTCCATTGATAACTACTTTTTCCGGCTCTTTCGGGTCAAGTGCTACGGGTGCTTCACCTTCTCTTAATACTACTTCGATAGGTTTGCCGTTATAGTCTTTCGGCACAACCAAGTTGATTTTGTTTTCACTCATGATTCTGTTCCTGTTTTACGGTTAATATTAAAAATAGTTCTTTGCATTTCCTGCGGCATTATAGGACGGGAATAAACCAGCTCACCAAGTTTGTTGTAATACCCAGCCATCTTTTCTTCATGATAGAGAATTTTTACACACTCTTCATGTTCAACATATTCAGAGCCTTTCTTTATATTTTCAAGAAGTTCCTGTTTTCTTTCATTTAAAGGCTTTAATTCAGCCTTAAATGCTTCCATAGCTTCTTTTTTCTCTATCTCAATATCATTAATCTGAATTGAGGTTTCAGCAAGAGATTCTTTCTTTTGTGCTAATTCATCCGGTGTAAAACGGTGAGTATAGCCAATTTCTTCTACAGCATCGGCATTGTCCTGTAAGAACTGCCATCTATCCTTTTCGGGGATTTCTTGACCTAAAAATTTGTCCATAAACTATATGATTAAATAAATTCTTGATTTCTTTGTATTTCCTGTTCTGCATAGATTAGAAACTGATGCTCATTCGGGCTTGGTAAATATATACCAGCCACTGATATACTCCAGTTCCTAAATCTTTCAATAGCTATTGTCATTTCAGCAGTAGTTAAATCGGCACTGCTTCTAAGTTTCGGTTTACCATCTTTCCGCCTTTCTCCGTTGGGACAGAAGATAGAAAGGTTGACATCCCTTTTAAAGAAATCAACCTTTGCTTCTGCTACGGAACATCCATATTCGCAACTGAAAAAGCCAAGTATAAGATGAAGATATGCGTTTTGACTTAATGTCCGTTTCTTGCTTTTTCGGATAATTTCAAAAGGTTCATCTCCATTCCTTAGCTTTTTATAATACTCATCCGCCTTTTGGATGTCATACTGATTTTGGGGGTTGAAAAGCATACATTAAAACGGTAAATCATCCTTTACATTGCCATTAGCATCAACCGGAGGCGGGAAATTCTGCGGCTGTTGCTGATAAGTCGGCTGCGGTGTAGGTTGTTGTACCGATGTTGTTTGTTGGGATTGCGATACACCGCCACGCGCATCTATTTTGTAGCACCGGATAGATGCCATACGTTTGAGTTCTCCGTCTTGATTCGTCCAAGAACGCCCTTGTAAGACAAATGATACAGTAACAACATCACCCTGATTAAAGCGGTCAAGTTCTGCACACTTATCGCCTGAAAACTCTAAGGGAATAACATTCTCATACTCGCTACGCTCTCCCGTATAAGGGTCGTAAGTAGTAGCATCTAAAATAAACTCCCGTTTGGTAAATGTTGCTCCACCGTTTTTGGACGTAATTTGGACGGTCTGACCGATTTCGATTATCCGTCCGGTTATTTGGTTTGCCATTAATTTTCTCCTCCAAAAATCTTTTTATCGGTTATAAGTTCTCTGTTTTCTTCCAAGAACCGAATAAACTCTTCACAATGATTAGTGAGAATAGGAATATCACGTTCTGGATTGAAAACGTATGTTTCTGTATAGGTATCTACCACAAAACCGCCTTTATTGAACTCTACAATGTTGTACTCAAATGTCCGTACATCCGAACCGTTCTTCATCAAAGCGTAAGGATAAACCAAATGTTGATGGTGGTCTTTGAACTTCCCTACGGTATAGCTTCCGGTTGTTTTGATGTCGTGGACACTGGCTGACATCAGTTCGTCAATTACCCCATAAACCAAAACATTGCCGTATGCGGTTGGAAGAATCGCTTCTACTCTTTGTTGGGTTAATGCGCCTTTGTAGTAATTGGCAAATTCTCGGCAAAGAGAAATGGGAAAAACAAATGTGCGGTCATTGTAAACAACCGTATAGCAAGTATTATCTTCGTTTCGCTCTACATCCATACCGTTCGGCTTGCGATTTTCTATAAGAGCGTCCACTAACTCATTAAAGGCTGTGCCCTTGTCGGCCGCTTCACTGTCGAAAGGTTTACGATTGATACGGTCTATCAGTTCTTGAAACTGCAATTCGTGAAATTCTTCGGGAGTATGGGGAGGATTTTCGCTCCATCCCCAATACTTTTCCCAAATTACATCACTATTCAGATATCCCCAATAGGCATCCAATAATGTTGCATATATACAGTAATTAAGCTGCTGGTTTTTCATAAGTCTTTGTCTCTTTATTGGGAACAAGCCCTAATGCTTTTGCTTTATTATTAATAAGCACTTTTGCCGCAACCATCGAACTACCTATATGTTGAAATTCACCAAGCCTTGATAACAAGTCATTGATGGATTCTGCGTCTGTTACCAGCTCAACCTGCTCTTTGATTTCCTCCATCACCTTATCGTATTTCTCCTGTGCTTCTTTCTTGGCGGCGAGCATCCCAAGGTAAGAGTTAATAATCTTCGAGGCGATAAAGTCGTTCTTGGCAGTTGGATTACCGTTCCTGTCAAGGATAGTCGGCACTTCCATCACTGAAGGAAGATTGCAGGTATTCTTTCCGTCATTCCTTGATGTCGGATCGAAAGTGATAGTACGTCTTTGAACGCCTCTTTCGCTTTTCATTTCAAGATAACCAAGCAAATCCAATTCGGTAACGATGGAGTTGTAGGATTTTTCACGTAAGGCAGGAATGAACACCGTATCATCACCTTCTTTTCTTGTGTCACGATGGGCAACGAAAATGATGTGCTTGTTCAGACTTGAGAGTGTTCTTGTCATCCAAGAAAATTCAGCATTGATACCACTCCAATCCCGGATAGACGGTTGGCGGTTACCACATTTATAAGTAATGATGAAATCCATCATCTTGCCAATGGTATCAACTACGATTGTCTGATAAGCTGACAAATCTTCCTGCAAGACCTGTTGAACATCACTCCAAGAAGTGACCTGTACTGTGTCTATGTTTTCCAAATGTGCCATATTCATACGTTTCACCCCGTTATCGAAATCCAATAACAAAGGTTTCGGAGCACTCAGTGCCACAGTTGATTTTCCCATACCAGCCTGGCCGTAAATCATCATCTTTACAGTGGCAGGGATTACTAATTCATTACTTTTTTTGATAAGACTCATAATCGTAAAATTTAAGGGGTTAATTATTCTCTTTCTGTAGAATAGCATCTACATCACTTTTTCGGTACAATCTCTTACCTCCTATTTCCAACCTGCACAAATATCCAATTTTATGCCATCTCCATAAGGTTGACTTATCGGTATGTAGAATCTGACTTGCCTCTTTAATGGTCAAGTAGTCCTCTTCCGGTCTGATGAAAGAGTCCCTGATACCTCTCACTGTCTTTTTTACAAGATGTTCTGCGAACTCTTTCAAATCAGTGGACTTTATTGTCAAAGTAACATTGGCACCACTATTTAAAATATCCTCCATGTTCATTCTCTTACCCTTTCTATATGTTCAATTCTAAATCTTCGTAACCTCCTCATATCACCTTGTTCGTGGCAAAGCGACAGAGAAAATATACACAGTAAGCAACATGCGACGGACACACGGACTATAGGCGAAAAATCCATTGTGAGCCTCACACCGGCTATCCGTTCATAAAGCATTGTTGCAAGTTCTCTCCCATTCCGTACATGCAATATTTCAAAAGCCTTTTGCAATTGGTTATTAATCGTGCTAACCGCCCGGCATTTGAAATTGGCGATTTCCTTTTTCTCATACCCTTGTGCATACATCCGTGCTGTAATCTCGCATTCAGGGGTGAGTTCTGTGAATACCCGTTCCATAATCGTGTGAGTTAGATGACTATGACTCCCTTTTTACAACGACAATACCTTTTTTCGGATAAGACTTTGAAGTCCATTTTTTACCCTCAAGAAGATGCTTGGCATTTAGAAGTGATACGTTGTTGCGGATTGTCTCAAGTGAAGATATAGGCAGCTCTATCGTGGCCCCTCTCTTCATGTTTCTCATTTTCTCTTTACTTTCTACTTTTTCCATAAATGTTATATTAGAATGATTGGTGGGCGTTGACGGACTCGAACCGCCAGTCTCCTCAAATGAGGTGTGTTAGCCATTACACCGAACGCCCCAATAAGAAAGGTGTACTATTTTCACAAACAGCACACCCAGTACAAACACAAAATAAAACACGACAAAACAGTTCATACTAACACTTTTTACGCAACTCCATACCGGTTATCACTGCGAGTATAACAGACAAAATAAACATTGTGGATGTCAATACAATCCCCGTCATGTATAGAGGACCATCCTTTATTATGGAATTGCATAACATCATTGTCATACACAGCAATACAAGCAATGAAAAAGAGAACATAATTATCTTCATAACATCGTCATTGCAACCAGTTCATCACTATAGAATTCTACAAAATCGTGCTTTCCGAACTCTACCATTACTTTATCCCCATTGATGGCGCAAATCGCTCCAATCTTGCTTTCCCATCCGGGATGTTTACACTTAACCGGCATACCTATATATGGCATACGTGATTTATACATACTTTTTCCCATAATCGTGTGATTTTAAATTTTACCGCCCGTACAAGGATGAGGTAAAGCGGTGCGCACTTCGCTTTGCCCGTGGCTTTTAGTACGGTAGTAGCACTAACCTTTGCTGCGGTTGTTGCGCCCCCGATACCTTCTACGGATTCTACCACGTATCGAGACGTGAAGGGCTTATATTTAGACCTTTCAGCGATACTTGTGCCTAACCAAGCATACTCGCCACACTAAAGACAAATTGGTGTGCTGAAAGTAAAAATCATATCAACTTCGTGGCTTTACCACCATCAGACATATACAACCATTCGCTCTTCATCA
>ULNO01016957.1_pt1 | contig 14299 bp, 7 predicted proteins | sample 1951961 | NCBI WGS metagenome assembly ULNO01 (sample SAMEA4835581, study PRJEB28245) | human gut metagenome | biome: gut microbiome; material: fecal sample | place: Denmark | collected 2008
AGCTCTTCGAGCGAACCGTTGAATACGTTCAGATCTACATCGTGATGAATACCGGGCACACTTCCGATATCAGTGTGCTGCCAGAAGTGCCATTTACCTTCGTACCTCACCGAATCAACGTAATAGTGGGCTATCCAGTAGGGATAAGCATTGAAAAGCGAGTCGTCCAGATAGCGGGTCTTGAATTTATAAGAAGTGTAGAGAATAGGTTTTACACCATAATGTGCCTCCACCCGGTCGAGCCATTTCTTAATATTTTGTTGCAACTCTTTTTTAGGCCTCTTACCTGTCAGTTCGACATCGAGCACCGGAGGCAAATCTCCACTATCGAGTTTCACGGTACGGATAAAAAAGTCCGCCTGCTTCAAGGCATCCGTACGTGGAGTGAAGAAATGGTAGGCCCCACGAATAAAGCCATGGCGACGTGCTTGTTCGAAGTTGTCTTTGAAAGTATCGTCACCATGATCTCCTCCCTCGGTGGCTTTCATAAAAATAAAGTGAAGCGGAAAATCCGTTTCTCTGTTTTGTTTCAACTCCTTCCAGTCGATGTTCCCCTGATAATGGGAGATATCGATACCATGCACCTCATAGCCACAAGGGATACAAACGCCATACTCCTTCCGTCCGTAGCACTCCTTCCAACGATAAGAATAAGGACGGATAACGAAATAATAGAAAGTGAGAGAAAATACCCCGACCACAATAAGCGCAAGGGTATTGCGCATCCAAACGGGCATGGTACGGGTAGTTTTCTTTTTCGCTTTCGTCTTCCGTGCCGGTGTACGACGACCGGAAGCGGGTTTGCCGGAGGTAGAAGTGTTTCGTGAAGACTTCATTGATTTTTATTCTTATTTAGAGTTTGATTCACCACAGATTACACAGATTACCACAGATACTTTAATTTGATTCTCAATGAAATAAAATCATTAATCTATGAAAGTCCGTGTAATCTGTGGTGAAATGAATTCATTCCTAGATGGCTCCATCAGCTTCTGCCCTCACCCACTCCAGATAAACACCCGGATTAGCCTCAGCAGGAGGAGCGATGAAATGAACATAACTAATTCCATTCTGAGATTTGTTCTTGAGCGGAAGGCGCAACGGACGAAGCCGCCCATCTACCCGGACACGTGCTTGCGGGCGCTTCTGCAACAAATCCCATTCCAAAGAAACCTCGTGCCAACGATCATCCTTCACTCCGAGTTGCTTACGGGTGAGTGGAAGTTCATACATAGACTGGTAACGGGCTACGGTGTCCGAAGGATTCATCCAGCGATCATTCAATAACAACGAAACCGAATGACTCCCTTCGGGAATACGTAAACTAACGGTGAACGTTCCTTTCTTCATAGCCGGAAAGTTCCATACCGCACCACGTGTATCTGCCACCAGTGAAGCATCCGGCCGGTAAGTCAGATGAAGCACTTGCCGACCTTCCTTCCGGGGATGGGGTTCGAGCATACAACCCTGTATACGATTATAAGCGCAATGTCCTTTGATACCATTCATGTAGTTGAATGTACTCCATTGTGAAAGAGAGTCGGTAAAGTCGTTGAAGCGGCTCTTCTCGTACAACCAATTCACATCGAACATCATCATAGCACGATGAAGAGGATGTTGACCGATAGATGCCAGCACCTTACCCGGAGCTACTTCTACAAACTGTGCCTGATGAACGCCACGGTCAATCCCGCCACCATGAACGGCATAGTCGATATCATTGCGCATGGGATCCATGTAAAGTTCGCGAAAACCCTTCCAAGTCTTTCCATCATCATCAGAAACCGCCACGTGAGTCACATCACGATTGGTGAACACATCATCCCAAACACCATCCGTACCCTCCTTTTCGGGAAGAGGAGTCGTATTGCACCAGAAAAGCAACAGTCGTCCGTCGGCCAACCGCCCTAAAGTAGGCATCGTGATGGTACCATAAAAAGGCGATGGTTCCGATTCGCCCCAGGTTTGTCCGCCGTCCTTAGAAAAAGCCTGATAATGGAAGTCTTGTGAAGTACGCATCAACATCCAGAGAGTTCCGTCCTTCAGTTCGACCACCGTAGGCTCCACAGCACCATGATTCCAACGGATACCTTTATGGAAGCCTCCTCCCTGATGATCGGGGGATGTGACTGTATTCGAGCATTTCCAGGTCAGACCGTCATCATCGGAAAAATAGGTATAGCACCCTTTCGGTGTTACCCCTCCGTGAGCAGCCACGACAATACGTTTGCCGTTTCGGATAAATACAGGCGGTTTAATCATGATGGAGTTACGATCGGCCACCTTCGTAAGAGTACGTCCTCCTGTCAATCCACCGGAAGTACGAATGCAATAAACACCCATTGCCCCCATATCTACCAGACGAATATACTCCTTACTGACAGGGCTCTGACAATCGGCAAAAGGCATTTCTTTGGGACGGTTCACCCGTTTCCAGGTCAAACCATGATCGGTACTGGACAGATATACAGTACCTGCCACAGCCTGTTCTCCATAATTATAGTGTCTGATCTCACCGTTATCGAGAAGCGATAAGCCGATATAAGCATCGGAAGGAGGTGTAGCCACTTTCAGGGGAGCGTAAACCGAATCAAGCACCGTCGGACGGGCCTGGTGTGCTTGTCCCGGAATGAAAAAGCCTGCTGCCAGCAGGCATAGGGTAGAAAGTCGTTTCATATAAAATAGGGATATTCAGATGAACTAAAAACCCACCGAAGGGAATTGAATCAATCCGCCCCGATGGGTTTCTACTATTGTAATGCGGGGAAAAGCTTACTTAGCTTGTTCCAGTTGCAGTGTCTTAGTCGGCTGGTCGCAAACCTCCGTCGGACCGAAGTATTGAATCGGGCCCGGATATACGTAATCTGTATTCAACGCCCACTGATCGCGTTTAGCAGCGAATGTCAGGAACGGTTTTCCGTCCAGTTTCACCAATGCTTTCTGGATTACCGGTTTCATTTCGCCATGACGACGTTCCATGTTCATCATCATTGTAATGGGCACACCGCCTGCGATCCATTCAGCAGCAGGAGCAGTTGTATTACGTACAGATGACATGTAACCGGTCTTACCGTTAGCAATCAACATAGAAGCTGTGTAACCCAGTGAGTAGCAGTAGTCAGCATCGTAATTTGATGGAGCAGCGCAACGTCCTTCGTAACCGAAGAAGTGGTGCTGTGCAGCAAATTTACCTACGTATTTCCCTTCTTCTTTCCACTGAGCCAGTTTTGTTCCTACCATTTCAGACAACAGCTTTTCAGTTTCGATCAATGATACCTGTACGTTTCCGTGCGGGTCGCGATCCAAAGAAAGCTGACGTGCTACACCTTCAGGAAGGCTTGCATAGATCTCAGCATTTTCTTTTGACAGTTTGCTGATGATATATTCGCGCTGACGAGAACGTTTGATATTTGCGAACTCAACGGCATTGGCTGCCAGGAAGTCATTCAACTCAGCGATCAGACGTTTCATAGCCGGGATAAACTCAACCAGACCTTCAGGAATCAGCACAGTACCGAAGTTGTTGCCCTGAGCAGCACGATCGGCAACGATCTTAGCAATGTAAGTTACTACATCGTCCAATGACATATCTTTCGCTTCCACTTCTTCAGAGATGATACATACGTTAGGCTGAACCTGCAAAGCACATTCCAGTGCAATGTGAGAAGCCGAACGGCCCATCAGTTTAATGAAGTGCCAGTATTTACGTGCAGAGTTACAGTCGCGCTGGATGTTACCAATCACTTCTGAGTATACTTTACATGCAGTATCGAAACCGAAAGAAGTTTCAATCATTTCGTTCTTCAAGTCACCGTCGATAGTTTTCGGACAACCGATCACCTGTACACCGGCATTCTTGGCAGCATAGTATTCAGCCAGAACGCAGGCATTTGTATTAGAGTCGTCACCACCAATGATTACCAGTGCTTTGATACCCAATTTATTGATAATCTCCAACCCCTTTTCGAATTGTTCCGGAGTTTCCAGTTTGGTACGTCCCGAACCAATAATGTCGAAACCACCTGTATTACGGTATTCATCGATGATATCGGCAGTCAGTTCCATATAATTATGGTCAACCAATCCACCGGGACCCAGAATAAAACCATACAGTTTGTTGTCTTTGTTCAGTGTCTTGATACCATCAAACAGACCAGAGATTACGTTATGTCCGCCCGGAGCCTGTCCTCCTGAAAGGATAACACCTACATTCATAGCGGGGAGCTGGATAGCTTCACCTTCTTCGAATTTAATCAACGGCATTCCGTAAGTGTTCGGGAACAGTTTCTGGATAGCTTCCTGATCGGCTACTGATTGTGTAGCTGCGCCTTCAACTGCTTTTACTGAGCCTTTCAGCGCTTTCGGAAGTTTGGGCTGATAAGCAGCCCTGGCAATTTGCAATGCACTTTTAGTCATTTTCTTTATCTTATATTTAAAGGTGTTAGTAATTCAAACTTAAAAGTGTCGCAAATTTCGTGTTTTTTTCCGAATTATGAAAGAAAATGATGATTTTGTTCTCTACAGGTATGCCACAGAGCAGACGAAGGGCACGAAGATTACATCCTTGCTTCTGCAATTCCATAGCACTCCGTACCCTCTTCGCCTGTTCGGCACTATCTGTCAGTCTCTTTTAAAACGTCACTGCAGTCCTGGCTCCCGTAGCAGAAACAGCATATACCTTAAAGCCGTCTTTCCAAGCGGTTTTCATGGTAAACGTAGCAGTACCGGAAGGTGCTAACAACCCATCAGAGATACAGACTTTCTTACCGGTTTCATCTACAACTTCATAAGCTGCCACATTTTTCCAGTTGGTCATGGTAAATGTCGAACCGCTCCGTGTGGCTGTACCGGCTACAATTCCGGGTTTGTCCTTATAAAGTTCTACAGAATTATCCGTTATATATTCCAGAGCAACATCCGGTTTCGGATATCCCAAAGCCTCTACACGACTTCGTATTTCGTCGATACGGGCCTGGGTAACGGTGAGTTTGCCCGTTCCGTAGTCATCCACTGTTATGTCGACCGGAGTCAGAAATCCCCATTTCGTGAAGAAATCCAGCAAGTTGGCTTTAGCTATCAGACTACAGATATAAACGAACTCAGTCTGCTGTTCCCCGGCCGTTCTCAGATTATCGTGCGTCCGGATATACTCGTACACATCCGGATAGAATCCTCCTTTGTCAGATTGCTGAAGAGGTGTCCGTCCGAGTACTTTACCGAAATAGAGTTCCAATTGCCAGAAAGGAACGAGTTTACAGAAAACATCGCTGTCACTTCCAAAATTTCCATGTGGCGCACCTGCCGCAATGATCTGGGTCCAGGCCTTGGAATAACGGTTACGACTGCCATCTCCCATATCTTCTGTTTGCAAGCGAGAAGGCTGTCCGAAAATTGTAGTCTGGATGTACTCGGACATGATATTGTTCGTTACCTCCGTTGTCCCCAACCATTTCAATCCGGGACGTGTCTGGTTGCAATGCCCTATTTCATGTGCAGGTCCCCAACATGCAGATGTCTTCAATTTATCCACATTACAAAGTTCGGCCAGAGTACCGTCATTGTAAGCAGTATGATAACTGGTGGCATACATATAGCTGGTATACATCACATGCAGGTACATGCGGTTCTTGAACAGTTTATTGTATTTATACAATCCCATCAGTTCCATCTCCGAATTCACAATCTGATCATAAGCATCGATCAGTGCTTTCCCGTCCGGAGTATGAGTACGGAAACGCTCGGTCGGGAATGTGAGATGTGCATAATGTCCCACCACATCGAAATACTTATCCACAGCGTTACTCAACAATTTATTCCAATCGGAAGCCTGATGTTTAGCTACATCGAAATAGCCGTTTACTTGTCCGGAAGCGATATGTATCTTTACAGGCTGAGCGGTTTCATAGTCAGGAGTGTGATACAAAATATACATTAATCCTTTATTCCGGGCCGTAATCTTGTTGGCCCCTTCAGACAACGGATAAGAGGTTCCTCCGAAACCATCACCACCGGGAACATCCAGATTCTGAATCACTGCACTGACAGTCTGCCCATGTGTATCGCCGACAAAAATCATCAGTTGCTCTCCATCTTTAACCGAAATTCCCGTAGGATTATCACGCAGGCTATAAGGACTGGTCTTATGTGTTTCTGACTGGGCATCCGGATGGGGCCAAGCCTTATATTCCTGAATACGGAACTCTGCCGGATACTTACCCTGCTTCATATAGTAAGCTATGTTCTTGTAGAATGAATACGGACAGTTCTCTATTTCTTCATCGGTAAGTCCGGGCTTCAATTCAGAGCATGTACCATCGGTGAAAAGAGTGAGCGGGTCGAATGCATCCGGATTCTTTTTATAAAATTCCATCTCGGCACAAGCAGCAAATCCCTGCCCGTCTCCCGATCCTGATTTGACAATAAACTGAACCGACGTGACTCCGATTTGTGCCTTCGGAAAATTAACACGGACTGCGGCATTCGTCCCCCCGAAGTTTTTAGTCATCACCGTATTCCATTCATCGGTTCCTCTGGTATTCGCATTTGACTTTACACGGATCTCCACTTCCTTGAAGTTACCATTCGGCCCTGAGGTACGGGGATAATATATAAGATAGTCCATATCCGAACCCGCAGCAAAATTATAAGTCAACGTAATGGGGAAATAATGATCTCCCGCGTTATTCCAGTTAGAATGGTAAATAGTATTCATATCACCATCGAATGATTTATCAATATTCGAGCCACCCTGGAAAGAGCTTGCTTCACCTGATTCTACCGGAACCTTAATATCGTCTTTGATACCCTCGAGATTTCCGGATTCATATTCTCCCAATCCTTTCTGAGTAACAGATACCAAGGCCTCAAGTTCTCCGCCGACCTCTTTCACGGTGATAGTGCCCGTACGTTCACTATCTTCCGGATTGGCTGTAACAATGTAATTATGCGTCGTAGTCACCATTTCGGATGCACGTGTACCTGCCGGTTTCTCTTTGATCCATTCCGGCAATGTGATAGTCACCGAAACATTTGTAGTTACATCGAATGCGATATCACTGCCACTGGCCTCAACGGTAAAGATCTGTTGGGATATCAAAATAGCAGGCTCTGATCCCAATTGGCGTACGTTAACAGTTTCTGCCAATCCATCGGCAGTAACTTTAATCACTGCCTCCCTTGTCTCTTTTCCATCGTATCCGGACACATTCACCGTCAATGTACTTTCGTTGACAGCAACCGAACACCAATCTTTATCAGACCGTGCCGTCCAATGGTCTGCATTGGTAACAATAGCGATGTCACGGGTTCCTGCATCACTTTTAAAATCAATGGCAGACTGTGCTACCTCAAGAGTAGTCGATGTTAACGCTCTTTCTTCTTCAGCAGAACAAGCATACAGCAGCAGAGGGATAATAGCTGCAGAAATCATTAGAATTAGATGTTTCTTCATGTTATTAGGGTAAATTAAACATAAGATAAATAAAACAAAGGAAATACAAATTTTGTTCTCATAAAAGACTTCACTTGTATTTCCTTTTTAATAATTACTTGATTCTCGTATTTAGCATCAATCTGACAACCATAGGTGGCCAAATTCATACTACATTATATAGGTACCTATTGAATCCTGTTTTAGAAACTGCTTTTGAATGAATCGTCTAATGATTTGAGATGAATTTTCACGGTTATTCCGGTTGTTATAAGAGGAAGATAACAAGCTATCTGACGATTAAAAGAATCGAAACAGACCGGAATATCACTCAAAACATAGGCAAAAGTCAATCAAAAAAGATATGTATAGAAATTCAAAACAGTTTCTTACTCAATGGTAGTTTCTCCGGTTTCCGGATCATAGGTTTTCACAATTACCTTCGAAAGGCCGAGTTCTGCCAACGCAATCCAGTTGGAGCCGCTTGTAGAAGATTTCACCTTAAACCAAAGATAGCGGTAAGATGCACCGGCTTTTATTATATCCGATTCGTAAGACGCAGCTTTTGTATTAGGCAAATTACTCAAAGATGCCAACAAAGTGGTCTGGCTCTCATCATAATTCTTTCCATCAAAAGTATTGCTGCCCAGAATATCCATCTCTTTGGGATTGTCTTTATTGTTATTGTCACGACAAACATAAGAGAACAGGAAAGTGGACAAAGCATTCTCTTCACCCAAGTCGACCACAATATAGTGAGGGAAAGGCGTAGGACTGCTCCATGACATGTGGAAATAAGTGTCATTCCTTCCATCCACCAGGTTTGCGATAGGTCCTTCACTACTCTCCTGATCATCTGTATACAACTGTTTTGCAGACAAGGTTATAGGATTCCGGTCAGTCTTGATCTGTTTCAGAGCAGGAAGTGCCTGTGCCATGATACTGCAACTTTGCGAAGCTTCCCCGGCACGATTGCAAGGTTGCAATGTAAAGTTAATGTCACCATACCGATGCAGCAGATTGTCCACCAACATGGTATCACTATTCACACTTGCCAATCTCATACATTTCTTCCCGTCTTCAGGTAATGTATAGGTCACTTTTACATAATAATAATTAGAATCGGCTGGTACGGTCCATTTCAATTTGATAGCACCGGCTTTGGCTTCAGCCGACAGTGAATTCTGATCTATAGAGGTCGGCATGGGATACTTCTCATCGCTGGAGCAGCCGATCATATTTATCAGGCCCAGTATCACACACAGGCCAAGCAATATTTTTTTCATCTTCATTTCTCTTTAAAAAGATTAATAACCCGGATTGTTTACTAATTTTTCATTTCTGTTAATATCGGCAGAAGGTATGGGCAACAGATATTGAGTCGGCACCTCGAACTTACGCTCAAAGTCAATAGTCTTCACTATCGCATAATCTTCTATGGTAGTAGCAGCAATATTCAACCCCTTAGCCTTGACATTAAAATATTGTCCAGCCAGCAGCCAACGGCGCATATCCCAGAAATTCTGGTTTTCCAAATAAAGTTCATTCATTCTCTCCTGCCGTACAATCTGACGTAATTTTGTCTGATCCAATGCAGCAACACCACTCCATGCTGTTTCTACTGTAGGGATACCGGCACGTTCTCTGACTTTGTTCAGATATTGTTTGGCTGTCTCCAGATCATTAGTCTCCACACATGCTTCGGCATATGCCAAATACAAGTCGGCAAGACGAATAATGGGCCAGGGATACTGATTCAATTTCGTAGCATTTGTAGAAACAACAGTATTAGGATCGACACCTTTTTTGTTCAGATAACCACTTGGAGTATAGTTACCCGGTCGCTGTACGGTGGCCGTACCACGACTGCAGTTACCTCCCAATACAAAATCGCATATCAATCTGCTATCCGAATTATCTTTCTTACCGTTACTCATAACATAGGCCGGATTAGTTGACCCGTTCATCACTTCGTAATATCCACCCTGAAAAGCTACCCAAGCATAAAAGCGAGGTTCACGATCCAAATTAAACAGGAGTGTTTTACTTCCTTCATGAGCCTCGTCAGCATGGCTGGCATCCACATTGACGATCTTTAATTTGTCTTTATCTTTATACTCCGGATCTTCGTCCCAAGGTAAACCGTTTTTAGTATAAAAACGATTTAACATGGTCCATGTCGGGCCGACACCATTCCACGCCCAGCCGTCAGTCACAAATGGTAACGATTTGTTTTGTATACCATACGAGCCTTCACTACGCGTTTCTGCCAGAAGAACCTCCGGATTACGCGAATCCCAATCGACCAAGCTGGTTCGAAGACACCGGACAGGACCTGCCGCCGGATAGGGATTCGCATCCTCATTACCTATCTTATAGTCTTGCTTTACATACAAAGCATGTCCGTTCTGCTCGGCAAGGTCAATCGCCTCTTTAATAGCTGTCTTTGCTTTTACCCACTTATTAGGATCATAAGTCAGAGGCATTAACTGACTACCAGATTTATCTGTAAAATTGCTATAGAAACTTGAGTTTCCATTGAATAACGGAGAAGCTGCATACAAAAGCATTTTTGCTTTCACAGCCTTAGCTCCTACACTGGTTGCCAATCCGTAATCTTCTTTATTGGTACGTATGGCAGGCAATGAACTTGCGGCTTCATCCAATAAATTGCATATCCAGTCTACACATTCGTCATATGAAGTTCGGGGTAAATATTCTGCTTGCGAAGCATTTACATCCGGTAGTTCCTTAATCAGGATAATAGGTCCGTAACAACGTGCCAACTGATAATGATAATAAGCAATCAGAAACTTAACCTGTGCGATATAGTCTGTTTTTACACTTTCAGTCAGGTCGGGTACCTTGTCTACATTTTCCAGAAATATATAGCACTGACGCAATCCTTGAAAAAATGTATTCCAATAAGAAATCACCGGCGAAGAAGCCGTATAGTTGCCTTTTGGAAAACTGGCAAACGTTTCATGTTCAAAAGCCGTTATCACTTCATCTCCTGTCAGCAAATCGAGACTGCCTGATGCCACATTACTTTGCGGCAAATAGCCATAGCAAGAATAAACAAAATTCTTAGCCGCATTCCGGTCTTTAAATGCATCTGCCTCAGTCGTTATTTCATCCGGAACAATATCCAGAAAGTCGCAGGAACTATATCCTATCGTCAGCAAAAACAAAAATAGGAGTTTATATATTATCTTCATAAGTATATATTATTTAAAAGTTAATTGAATACCAACATTATATGTACGTTGTGTCGGGTATTTCATACCGGCACCTCCACCCATTTCAGGATCCCATAGCTTAAATGGAGAAAAGGTCAACAAGTTACTTCCGTTCACATAGATTCTTGCCCATTTGAAACGATAGCCGATTTCGGCATTCCGCAATTTCAGGAACGAAGCATTCCGCAGCCAATAAGAAGAAGACGCCGTATTGTTGTTGTTATTATATTGTGTCAATCGCGGATACCGTGCATTCGGGTTCTGATTATCTTTGCTCCAATGATCATCGGAAATCCATTTCAGAACATTATTTTTACTTTGCGTTCCAAATGGTTCGAAACCGCTCATCATAAATGACACGCGCGCTTGTCCCTGAAAGAAGAAAGAGAAATCCCAATTCTTCCATGTAATAGAGGGACCAAATCCGTATATTATCTCCGGAATTGTGGGATATCCTAATACCACTCTGTCATCTGATGTTATTTTTCCATCATAATTACCGCTCGCGTCCGGTTGATCTACATACTTCACATCGCCCGGTGCAATAGCAATATTACCGATAGTCGACTGAGGATTATTCGCAATATCAGCTTCATCAATATACAATCCGTCTGCTACATATCCCCAGATTGAGTTCAGGCTCTTTCCAACCTGCGATAATGCCGGACGAAGTCCTGCCGCTTCATCATACTTCAAAACCTCATTGTGTGCATAGGTAAAAGTTCCTTTCATCTGGATAGAAAAGTTCCGGTTCAACTGTTTTCCATAATCCAAAGCAAGGTCAAATCCTGTATTCTTCACTTTAGCGAAATTACCGTAGATTTTAGTACTGGCAGTTCCCAGATAATTCGGTATGGAATTTTTCTGCTGAAAAATATTATCTCTAATCTCCCTGAATCCGTCGACAGTGATATTTAATGAATTGAAGAGCTGTAAATCGACACCCACATTCAGTTTATTTCCGACTTCCCACGTAAGTTCATTATTCTGGAATCGATTATAAGTAGGTCCTGATAATGAAGTGGTACTACCACCATATCCGGTTGTATAAGACGGGCTTTCAGTCAAATTCACGATTGCCAGATAAGCAAAGCGGTCACTGCCGATTTGATCGTTACCTACCAAACCATACGAACCGCGGACTTTAAAATTGGAAATAACCGGTTTTATCGGCTTCCAAAATTTTTCTTCACTGATATTCCATCCCAACGATATGGATGGGAACAGTCCCCAACGATGCCCTTTGGCAAAACTCTCAGAACCATTGTAGCCCGCATTTACTTCAAGCATATACCGATGATCGTAATCATAAGACAAACGTGCCGCCACACCCATTTTACGTTTTGGAAGCGAAGCAATAAGACTGCTGTTTACATTCGTATTATAATCATCCTGGTTATAAAGCAACATACCACTTACATTGTGCGAACCGAACGAACGTTCGTAATTCAGGTATCCCTGAATATAAAACCGACGGTCACCGTTGGTACCGAAAAAGGCATCCATCGTATGATTACTCGGTTCTCCGATAGGTGTATTGGTAAAGTCATAGGAACCGTCTTCATTCTGTTTATAATCGGAAAGCTGATAACTATTATATCCTTGCAGACGGAACTTCTGATTATAACTCCAATTCTTAAATGAAACCAAAGCTCTGAAGCTTAATCCCTTCGTTATAAAATCCAGTTTCTGATCCCAGTTTACATTGGCTACTACCGTACTCTCAAACGTATCCTTGTAACCTGCACTTGAAAGAGCTACCGGATTGAGCGGCTGATAATTTCCGGCAAGGATACCTCCCCAATGGTACCATGTGTCAGATCCCTGCGGAAACATAACCGGAAAATCAACAGGATTGGTTCCCATAATAGCACTGAATATATCGCCTACGCCATTACCATCCTTAGTTGTCAAAGGACCATGCATATCATTCAACTGTACATTCAGGTGAAGCGAAATGGTAGAAGACTTAGAGAGATGAAAATCCACGTTGTTCTGGAACGCATATTTCATGTAGTCTATATTATTTTTATAAGAGAAGAAGTCACTGGAACGATCTTTCAACATTCCGGTTTCATGATTCATATTGACATTCATAAAATAAGTAATTTTAGATGTACCTCCACGTACATTAAAATTCGCTTTTTGATTAAATGTCGCATCTTTGAAGACCTCCTTGTACCAGTCCACATTAGGATAAATATAAGGATTCAGATTATGGATCGTACCATTTATTTTTTCATCAGAATAGAGCACAGCCCCTGTTCCCTGATTGGTAACCGCTTCATTGTACAAACGCATATAAGTGGGTCCGTCAACAATTTCCGGTTTCTTAGTCGGAGTATTTACATAGCCTTCTAAACGTACGCCGATGATCGGTCTGTCCAAGTCACTTCCCGATTTTGTTTTAACGATAAGTACACCGTTTGCTCCACGAGTACCATACATCGCCGATGCCGTCGCATCCTTCAATACGGAAAAGCTTTCAATTACTTCAGGATCCAACGAATTCAAGTCCGCTTTGGATACTTCAACTCCATCCAAAATAATTAGAGGAGAAGTCGCTCCGTTCATGGTTGCAACACCACGAATGAAAAAGTCCGCAGAATTCTGTCCCGGTTCTCCACTACGTTGGTAAGCAATCACACCCGACAAGCGTCCGGCAAATGAAGAAGAAAGGTTGGCAGAAGGTACCAGAAGATCCGAAGGACGAACCGACTGAATCGATCCGGTGATAGTCTCCTTTTTCTGTCCCGTACCAAAAGCAGTGACCACCACCTCATCCAGTTGCTGGGCATCTTCCGCAAGAGTGATAGACATTACCTTTTGACTACCGACTTTAACTTTCTTGGTAACATATCCTATATATGAAATCTGTATTTCATTTTTAGGAAATGCCGCTAATTCAAATTTACCATCTACATCGGTAATCACACCTGTGGTAGTACCCAGTAATTGCACTGTTGCACCGATGATAGGTTCACCGGTTTTTGAATCTGTTACTATACCAATGATTTTTGCCTTTTTCTGTTGTGTACTTTCCGTTTTCTCAACTTTAAGAATAACTTCATTCCCTTTAATAACATAACTGATATTACTCCCTTTAAAGACTTCGTTCAAGACGTCATCAATAGAACCTTTACAATCGATACTCTTAAGAGTTGTGTTTTTCAAATCATTAGCGTTATAGAAAAAAGTATATTGACTGCTTTTTTCTATGAGCCGGATGGCTTGAGGAATAGTGAGAGACTGACCTTTAACCACAATCTGTCCTTGCGCAGCAAGTGCAGACAGCGGATAAAGCAGCAAAGCCATAACGATGTATTTAAGACACCGCTTCTGACAAGAAAATAAAAACTTGTTCATGCTTCAATTTTTAGATTTAACATTGGGTTAATAAATATTAGTTGTAAATAATAATCTCGTGATTTATTTCTTTTTTCCGAAGATTCAGGCTAAAACAAATTTTATCAATAACGTCTTCCAAAGACTCATCATAGCGGATACTCCCTGTAAAGGCACAATTTTTATTCACTTTATCGCTGATAATGATACGTGAACCATACATTTGGTTTATAATCCTAGTCAAATGTTCCAAATTAAATTGTGTAAAATTATAACGGCCGTTTTG
>ULNO01013537.1_pt1 | contig 14045 bp, 7 predicted proteins | sample 1951961 | NCBI WGS metagenome assembly ULNO01 (sample SAMEA4835581, study PRJEB28245) | human gut metagenome | biome: gut microbiome; material: fecal sample | place: Denmark | collected 2008
AGCTTTAGATCCGATCGCCGAGGCGCAGATCTATGAGAACTTTAATGAGATGGTACGCAATAAAACTGCAATTTATATTTCCCACCGCATGAGTAGCTGTAAATTCTGCGACCGGATTGTAGTGCTGGATGCCGGAAACATTGCTGAGATGGGAACGCATGACACATTGTTAGCGGAAAATGGAATCTACGCCAGACTTTATCAGACACAGGCACAGTATTACGCGTAAAAACCATTGAAAAAAATCTTAATATTTGCTTAAAATCCCTTATAAACTATATTCAGATGGAAAATTGTGCTACAATACCAATGATGGGCAGGTTTGGCAAAAACTGCCCAAAAGAGAAAAATAAGAGGATGGGAGGCAAAATGTTATGATAAAAAAGAGACTGGAATGGTTAAAGCGCGGTCTGTGTATCACATTAGCAGGCGCTATGATCATCTGTTCCGATACCATGGCATTTGCAGCAGATGCGGCAAACGGGCAGGTCGTGGAACAGACGGATGCCACAGAAAATGAGACTGGGGTTTTGACGGATGCTCAGTCAGACCAGACCGGAGAAAATGGTGAACAGGAGTATCCGTCCGGGGTAACAGGACAGACTGAAGCCGGCGAGGCAGCCGAAGCCGGCGAAACGACAGAAACAACGGAAGTAACCGAAAATACCGAGAATACCGAGGTGACGGAAACTACCGAAGTGACGGAAACTACCGAAGAGACGGAAACTACCGAAGTGACGGAAACTACCGAAGTGACAGATCCTACGGAAACCACTGAGGTTACCGAAGAGACGGAAACAACGGAAGATACCGAGATTAAGGAAGCGACTGCAAATGGAGTCATCATAAGCAAAAAAGATAAATATGCAGTTGTCAGCGCGGGAGAAACAGTGACGCTTCCGGGATATTCGTTTGAGACAACGGGAGATGATGAGCCGGAGGTTGAGTGGCTGATCGATGATAACAGTATCGCAACACTTACTACGTCAAAAGTAGATGGAAAGCTTACAGGAGAGGTAAAGACATTAGCAGCAGGTGTTGCTGTCCTTACACTTCAGGTAAAAGATACACCGGCTGATAAAGATAATTATTATATTGTCGTAAAACCGAAAAATGCGCCGTCAAGCTGTACGGCGGATACGACATATAATACAGTAAGTTTAGGCTGGTCAAAAACAGCAGATGCAGACGGCTATACCATCACACGAAAAGTGGAAGGCTCAGATACAGAGCAGACGATCGCACATGTGGATGGTACTGATACGGTGTCGTATAAAGATACGGCAGCACAGACCGGAATCAGCTATATTTATCATGTATATGCCTATACAAAATATACGGACAACGGACAGACGGATTATGCCAATACGGATACCTATGCATCCGTAAAAGCAACACCACAGCTTGGAAAAGCAGCAATGACATCTGTTACAGCGGAAGGTTACAGCAGCCTGACACTAAAATGGGAAAAAGTGGATGGTGCAACCGGATATATCGTATATCGTTCCACAGATAAATCAAAAGTGGACACACAGCTCACGGATATCACGAACGGTGCAGTAAGTTATGTGGATGCCGCACTGACAGCCGGAACGACCTACTATTATAAAGTACAGCCATATCGTGTGGTAAACGGCAAAAAGGTTTTTGGTGATGCGTCTGGCATTCTCTCCGGCAAACCGCTTCCTTCAGCGACAAGACTGAACGCAGAATCGGCCGGATATAAAGAAGTAAAACTGGCATGGAGTGCCGTGGATGGTGTGACGGGTTATGAGGTTTACAGAAAAACATCATCCTCTTATAAAAAGATTGCAACTGTAACAAATGGAAAGACAAGTTACAGCGATACAAAAGTAACAGCAGGTACTGCTTATACATACAAAGTAAGAGCATATAAAACGGTAAATGGAAGTCAGGTATATGGAGATTATTCCAACGAGGCATCGGCAACCCCTGCTTTAGAGGCACCACAGATTACAGTTAGAAATGCGTCTTACAACAGTGTGACGATCACATGGAATCAGATCAGCGGTGCACATGGCTATAAAGTATATCGTTCTACGAAAAAGGACAGCGGCTATAGAGCTGTTAAGACAGTCAATGATAAAACGACGATTACCTGTACAGATAAAAAATTGTCGGTAGGAACGAAGTATTATTATAAAGTCTGTGCATTCCGTACAGTCGGGGATAAGAATGTAGCAGGGAACTATTCGGATGTGCAGTCGATCAAGGCAGCACCGGAAGCAGTAACATTAAAATCAGAAGCAGCAGGTGCAACGGCGATCAAACTGACATGGAATAAAGTGAACATGCCATCCACAGGTGGCGGATATGCAGTATATCAGGTTGTAAACGGAGCAGATCAGCTGGTAAAAAGATGCAGTACAAAGAGTACTTCTTATACAGTGACAGGACTTACACCGGGTCAGAAATATACATTTAAAATCGTATCTTTTGCAAAAGATAAAAATGGCAAAAGGGCATATGGTGGAACTTCCAATGAACTTACTGCAACACCGAAACTTCTTCCGGTAACGATCGACACGATCAAATCAGGCAAATACAACAGCGTCGTATTGAGCTGGAATGTTACTTCCGCAGGGGATGAGGACGGATATATTGTTTACCGTGCAGCTTCTAAAAAAGGAAGTTATAAGCAGATCGGAACCGTAAAAAGAAAGAGCGGAGCCATGACCGGATCTTATACAGATAAAAACGTTAAGATCGGAAAGAAGTATTATTATAAAGTAGTAACTTACAAAAACATTTCGGGCGGTAAAATGCTCCGTTCCGCTTATTCAGGTGTAAAAGGCATTACAGCCGCACCGAGTATCACAACGGTTAAAGTGAAATCGGCAGGAAATGAAAGACTGAAAATTACATGGAAAAAGGTAAAAGCATCCAAAAACCGTTATGTAAAGGGATATGCGATCTACCGCAGCACTTCCGAAAATGGAAAATACAGAAAAATTAAGACGATCAATAAGGGAACAACAACTTCGTATGTGGATAAGGGACTTGTAACCGGTAATACCTATTATTATAAAGTTCGTACTTTCTGTACGTCCGGTGGAAAGAAAATCTACAGTGATTATTCCGATCCGGCATCCATGCAGGTACTTCCGGGAAAACCTTCCATCCAGGTAGTTGCAGCAAATTATAACACCATTACGGTCTCCTGGAAGAAAGTAGAAGGGTGTGATGGATATCGTGTATATCGTGCAACAGAGAAAGATGGAAAATATAAACCAGTCAAAACCTGTTCTTCCGTTAATACGCTTTCTTATAAGAACAGTAAGTTAAAGACAGGAAAGACCTATTATTATAAAGTAAGAGCTTATGTGAACAAAAATGGCAAAAAACTTTATGGTGACTATTCCGCAGTGAAACAGGCAACGCCGGTTCTTTCAAAACCAACCGGATTATATGCAGCCTCAATTGCTGAAAACCAGATCAAGCTGACATGGAATGCGGTGGATGGTGCAGAAACTTATACCGTATTGAGAAGTAACTCTGAGAACGGAAAATATAAGATTGCAACGGAACTTTGTACAACAAATTCTTTTATTGATTATACCGCTGTGACAGGAAAAACCTATTATTATAAGATTTATGCGGTTCGTGGAGAGTACGTCAGTGCAACAACGGATTGTGTAAGTGTTATATCGTCAGCACTTGAAGTGAGCACAACGAGTGTACTGATCAAGACAGGAACGAGTGTAAAAGTAACAGCAACTGCAAAACCATACGGTGTGGTATACTGGTCTTCTGCTAACTCTACGATCGCCGTTGTTTCCTCAGATGGAACAATCTATGGTCTGAAGGCTGGAACAACGACCGTAAAGGCATCTGCAAACGGAATCACGAAAGAAATCACGGTAACGGTAAAAGACAAACTTGAGACAGAGAATAAGATCATAGATATTTCAAGTGATAACGGTACGGTAGATTTTAATGCGATCAAGGCAGCCGGATACGAATGTGTAATGCTTCGTATTTCCAAAGGAACAACAGCGGATGCGAAGTTCCAGACAAATTATAAGAATGCGAAAGCAGCAGGCCTTAAGGTTGGTGTATACTGCTACTCCCTGGCGCAGAACGCAGCGCAGGCAAAAGCTGAGGGTGATAAAGTATTAAATATTCTGAATGCACAGAAGTTAGACTATCCGGTTGTATATGTACTTGATGATATCTCATTATTGTACAATAATGTAACAGCAACACAGAGAATTGATTTTATCAATGCATTCAGGACAGAAATCATTGATGGTGGAAAACAGTATAAGTTTGCACTTGGTCTGAACCAGAAACTTTTACAGCAGTATCCGGGCAAATATGTGGATACAAGCAAGCTCACAGGAACAGATCTGTGGATTATCAATTATCGTGCAGAGAGTCTTGGAAGCGGTTACCAGGGTAAAGGTAATGTGGTAATGTGGAGATACACGAACCAGGGTACAGTAAATGGTGTAAATGGCAAGGTAAATATCAGTATCCGGTATAAGACTTATTAATGAGAGTACAGGATACAGACAGTAATCCGCAGGAATGAGGACAGCTATGAAAAGTTATGCAAAAAAAATCATGACAAGACTGGCAGCAGGGGCGATGGCGCTCCTGCTTGCTGTCGGTACGGCTGCAACAGATATGTCTGTGTATGCAGCAGAAACGAAAACACAGGAAGGCACGACGGAAAAGAAAAAGATCACAGGATTTGCAGATCTTTCGGACAACCCGAAAGAGATTCGTATGACAGGTAAAATCAGCCTGAACCGCCTGCTTGCCAAGATGCCGCAGAGCATTGATGTTTATCTGGATGGCGGCAAAGAGACAACGAGTATTCCGGTAACCTGGAGCTGTGTCGGAGACTATGACACGACGAATTATTTTGTCTATGAATTTGACCCGAAATGGGATACCGATCAGTATTCACTTGGAGCAGGACAAAAGGACAAAATTCCATACATCAATGTGGTGATCTCAGGGACAAGTCTCTATAAAGGTGCAGCCATTTCTCAGGATGAGAAAAAATCCAACGAAAAAAAAGTATATAAATTTGCGAAAAGAAAGCTCAAATTAAATACAGCAGCGGCCTGTGGTGTGCTTGCCAATATTGAGAGTGAATCTTCTTTTAACCCAACCATAAGCGTCATTGATACCAACGGCAAGATCAGTTATGGTATCTGTCAGTGGAATGCTTCGAGATTTGATGACCTGAGAAACTACTGCAGCAGCAATGGTTATGATTATACTTCCATCGACGGGCAGCTTAAGTTTTTAAAATACGAACTGGAACATTCCGAGAAATATGCATTTTCCAAAGTGAAAAATGTCGAAAACACTGCAGACGGAGCCTATACAGCCGGGTATAACTGGGCAAAATATTTTGAGCGCTGTAACAGTGTATATTTTGAAGGACGTGCGAAACGCGCAAGAGATGTCTACTGGGCAAAATATAACGGTGACAGTCCGGATGATCCGGATAACCCGGATAACCCGGACGATCCGGTAACAAAGAAATATACCATCAAATATGTACTCTATGATGGGGAAAATAGCGATGCCAATCCATCGTCTTATAAGATCACAACAGAAACGATCACATTGAAAAAAGCAAAGAAAAAAGGTTATACATTTGAAGGATGGTATAAGGAGAGCAGCTTTAAAAACAGGATCACAACGATCCCGAAAGGATCAAAAGGCAACCTTACCATTTATGCAAAATGGAAAGCAAATAAATATACCGTTCGCTTTCATGGAAACAAGGCAACCAGCGGCAGTATGCAGGAGATGAAAAATCTCGAATATGATATGGATTATACCCTTAGAAAAAATAAATTTAAACGCAAGGGATATAAATTTGTCCGCTGGAACACAAAGGCAGATGGAAGTGGAAAGAAATACGGCAACAAGGAAGAAATCGAGAACCTTTCTGCAAAAAACGGTGCAGTTGTTGATCTGTATGCACAGTGGTCAAGGGATACTTACAAGATCACTTACAAAACGAACGGCGGAGAACTTGCGGATGGTACTGCAAAGAAATACAACGTAGATACCAGAACGTTCAAATTAAAAACACCGGTCAGATATGGCTATACATTTAAAGGCTGGTATAAAGACAAAAAATGCACCAGACGTGTCACACAGGTCAAAAAAGGTACAATTGGAAATCTGACCTTTTATGCAAAGTGGCAGATCAATAAATATAAAATCAAATACGATGGAAACGGCGCAACCAGAGGTTCCATGAAAGGTGTCTCTGTCTGCCAATATGGCAAGACCTATACGCTTACAAAAAATAAATTCAAGCGCACGGGTTATGTGTTTGAGGGCTGGAATACAAAGAAAAACGGCAAAGGTGATTTTTATGAAGACGGAGAGGATATCCGTAATATCACAGCGAAAAACGGTAAGACAGTCACACTGTATGCGCAGTGGAGCAAAAAGCAGTACACGATAAAATATGTACTTGACGGAGGAACCATTTCGTCTGAAAATCCGACCGGCTACTATTACGACACACCTACGATCCAGCTTGCAGCAGCTGCCAAAGAAGGATATACCTTTAAAGGATGGTATACGGATTCTGCATTTAAAAACAAGATCACGAAGATCAAAAAGGGAACCCGTAAAAATTACAAACTGTATGCAAAATGGAAGATCAATACTTACAATATCGTGTTTGACGGAAATGGAGCAACCAGTGGTTCGATGAAATCGATCAGTTCCTGCAAATACAATACAAGCTATAAACTCTCTGCAAACACATTCCAGAGAAATGGATATAAGTTTATCGGATGGAGTACCAAAGCGGATGGCAGCGATACTTTTTATGGAGATGGTGCAATAGTATCAAATCTTTCCCTTACAAATGGAGCAACAGTAAAACTATATGCACAGTGGGAAGCTTTGTAGGATGACAAAAATGAAATTTTATTTAGCACCGATGGAGGGACTTACCGGTTTTGTGTTCCGAAATGCATATCAGAAACATTTTGGAAATATAGATACCTATTTTACACCATTCATCAATAATAAAAAGATGAATTATAAAGAGATCAAAGACATTCTGCCGGAACATAATGAAGGGATGCATGTGGTTCCACAGATTCTGACGAATCGTGCAGAAGATTTTCTGGCAATCGCAAAAGAGTTAGGAAACTATGGTTACGAGAGCGTCAATTTAAATCTTGGGTGCCCGTCCGGGACGGTCGTGGCAAAGCACCGCGGCGCAGGATTTCTTGCGGTGCCGGAGAAACTGGATCATTTTTTAGAAGAGATCTTTGCGGAATGTCCGCTCCGGATCTCCGTCAAAACACGTGTCGGTGTCAATGATGCCGGGGAGTGGGAGCATCTTCTTTCCATCTATGAAAAATATCCGATGGAGGAACTGATCATTCATCCGCGTGTACAGAAGGACTTTTATAACAATACTCCGGATATGGAAGCGTTTTTATATGCGGTAGAAAACAGCAGACATACGCTATGTTACAACGGTGACATCTGCTCCGTGGAGGATTACCGGACATGGAGACAGCAGATGGAAGAAACAAGGAAATGTGCTTTTATGCAGGAATCCGGGCAGCAGACGGATCCGGAGGACACTGGCAGCCTGGTGTCCCATCTCATGCTTGGAAGAGGAGTTTTAAAAAATCCGGGTCTGATCGGAGAACTCACAGGACATGCACCAATTACAAAAGATCAGCTTCACGCGTTTCATGATGATGTATTAAAAGGCTATCTGGATGTGATGTCCGGGGAGCGCAACACGCTGTTTCGTATGAAAGAGCTGTGGTTTTATTTTGCAAAATATTTTACAGAACCCGAAAAATATGTAAAGCAGATCAAAAAGACGCAGCATGTGGCGGAGTACCGTGTGATTGTTGATAATCTGTTCCGCGAGCAGGAATGGGAACAAAAATAAAAAGTAAAATATTTTATGAAAAAGTAAAATAAATAATTGTAAAATAAAAATGATTTTGCTATTGTAGAGTTAGATATCATACAGAAATGGAGGAGCCGTATGAGAAAACAAAGCAAAATCATTTTTTATGCAGGAATTGTATTGGGGGTTGCTGCAGTGCTTACGGGGGTGGCACTGTCGGGGGGAGAGAAGATCCCGAAGGATTTTACAGTGAGTTATGATGGAATCAAAACGGCGGATATTACGGCGGGCGTCAGTGTACATGATCCATCCGTGCTAGAGGCGGACGGTACCTATTACATTTTCGGATCGCATATGTCAGGGGCATCATCTGAGGATCTGCGGAACTGGACATCGATCGGTGACGGATATACGCAGTCGAATCCGATCTTTGATGATCTGCTTGGAACAGAGCATGTATTTGATTATACGGGAAGCAGAGACTCTGTGATACCGACTGACGATGGGACTTATCATGTCTGGGCACCGGACGTGGTCTATAACAGGGCACAGGACTTATATTACATGTATTTTTGCACGTCTTCGACCTGGAATGCATCGAATCTGTGTTATGCGGTTTCAGATAAACCGGAAGGACCGTATACATGGAAGGGAGCGCTCATCTATTCCGGATTTACAAAAGATACGATCGAGGCGACCGATGTGCTCGATTATGTGGACATCGACTATGCAAAAAAGAACTACATCATGGCGGGAAATAAATATAACTATGAGAAATATCCAAATGCGATCGATCCGACCGTTTTTTATGATGCGGACGGAAAAATGTGGATGGTCTACGGTTCATGGTCGGGTGGGATTTTTCTGTTAGAGATCGATGAGAAAACAGGCCTGGTCATCCATCCCAAAGAAGATGAGAAAAACGGCGTGGATCCGTATTTTGGAAAACGCCTGCTTGGCGGCGGACACAAATCGATCGAGGGACCTTACATTCTCTATGATGAGGAAAGCGGATATTATTATCTGTTTGTTTCCTATGGTTCCCTGACGAGAGAGGGCGGCTATCAGATGCGTGTGTTCCGCTCAAAAACGGTGGATGGAGAGTATGTCGATATGAATGGGGCATATCCGGGGATGTGGGATAACAATGCAGCTTATGGCTTAAAACTTTCCGGCAATTATTATCTGCCGGGTCTTAATAAGGCATATATGGCGACCGGGCACAATTCAGCTTTTGTGGATGAAGATAGAAAGAAATATATTGTATACCACACGCGCTTTGACAACGGGCAGGAGTATCATGAACCCCGTGTGCATCAGTATTTCCTGAATCAGGATGGATGGCCATGTATGCTTCCGTATGCGACAGACGGCGAGACGATCGCAGAAAGCGGTTATGACATTTCGGAAGTGGCGGGAACTTATTATGTGATCAACCAGGGAACTGCGATCAGTGCCAGGATTGCACAGCCGGTAAAACTGGTACTGATGGAGAATGGAAAAGTGTACGGCGAAAACTTAGAAGGCATCTGGAGTATGGAGCAGGGCACCTGTTATATGACGATCACATACGGGGAAAAAGAATATAACGGTGTATTCTGTCAGATGAAAGATGAAGCAGGCACGGATGTTATGACATTTTCTGCGGCAGGAGCAGATGAGAGTGTCTGGGGCGTTAAATATTTTGAGAAAAATGAAAGCAAAGACGTGAGAAACGGCAGACGGAGCATAAAATACTTGCAAAGAACTCTTTCCCATGGTAATGTGGTACGTATCTAAAGTTTTGGGAAAGGAACGGGTACAAATGTTAAAAGCGATTGATGATTTCGTCTGGGGAGTTCCACTGATCGTGTTGATCTTAGCGGTTGGTATCTTTCTTACGATCCGGCTGCGTGGACTTCAGATCACGAAACTGCCACTTGCCATAAAACATATGGTGGCAAATGAAAAAAACGGAGAACACGGGGAAGTTTCAAGTTTCGGTGCACTCTGCACAGCATTGTCTGCAACGATCGGAACAGGTAACATTGTCGGCGTGGCAACCGCGCTTGTCGCCGGAGGACCGGGTGCACTGTTCTGGATGTGGATCGCAGCACTGCTTGGAACGGCGACGAAATATTCCGAGTGTCTGCTTGCAATTAAATACCGTGTTGTGGCAAAGGACGGTCATATCGTCGGAGGACCGTTTTATTACATCGAAAACGGAATGGGTGAAAAATGGAAATGGCTCGCAAAAATTTTTGCATTTTTCGGTGTCGGAGTAGGTTTACTTGGAATCGGAACTTTTACGCAGATCAACGGGATCACAAGTGCCGTGAACAATTTCTTTGATCCGCAGAATACATGGACGGTGGAACTGTTTGGCAGAACCTATTCCTGGACGGTTGTGATCGCAGGTATTATTCTGACACTGTGTGTGGCACTGGTTATCATTGGCGGTATTAAGCGTATTTCCACAGTAGCACAGGTTGTGGTACCTTTTATGGCACTGCTTTATGTCGTTGTGGTACTGATCATTCTTTTTACGCATCTTAGCGCAATTCCGGGAGCAATCGTAGAGATCGTGCAGAGTGCATTTGGACTTCGTGCGGCTGCAGGTGGAACCCTTGGATCGATCCTGATCGCCATGCAGATGGGAATTGCCCGCGGAATCTTTTCGAATGAGGCAGGACTTGGCAGTGCGCCGATCGCAGCGGCAGCGGCAAAGACAAATGAGCCGGTGACACAGGGACTTGTATCCATGCTGGGAACGATCATTGACACGGTGATCATCTGTACGATGACCGGACTTTCCATCGTGATCACAGGAGCCTGGGATATGGGATTAGAAGGTGTCTCTGTAACCACGAAAGCATTTCAGATAGGACTGCCATTCCCGGAGCAGGTGGCATCTTTTGTGTTAATGTTATGTCTTGTATTCTTCGCATTTACGACGATCCTTGGATGGAATTATTACAGTGAAAAATGTCTGGAATATCTGGTTGGGGACAAAAAGACTGTTTTAAAGGGATATCGCTGGCTGTATATCCTTGCAGTGTTTATAGGACCATTTATGACGGTATCTGCTGTATGGACGATCGCGGATATCTTTAACGGGCTGATGGCATTGCCGAACCTTGTTGCACTCGTTGCTTTGAGTGGGGTGGTAGTTGCAGAGACGAAGAAATACTTTGAAAAACAGAAATATTAGTGAGAAATAAAAAATGGCGGAGGCAGAGTGCTTCCGCTGTTTTTTTGCCTGGTGATGTAGTCTGCGTTTTTTGATTTTAGAAAAGTATATAATATTTTAGAATAATCTATACAAAACAAAAAATAAGGAGTATACTGTCATAAGAAAGAAACAGTGCGAATGTCATCAGAGGGGAGGATACTGCATGTCAGATGAAAAATCTTTAAAGTACAATGAACCGTGGATTTTACAGCGTGCGGATCCATATGTTTACCGTCATACGGACGGCTCGTATTATTTTACGGCGTCGGTACCGGCGTATGACGGGATCGTATTGAGACGTGCCGGAACACTGGCGGAACTTTCCGGGGCAGAGGAAGTCATGGTCTGGAAGAAACATGAGTCCGGTCCGATGAGTTATCATATCTGGGCACCGGAGATTCACTATTTGTTTGGAAAATGGTATATTTATTTTGCGGGAGGCGAGGCGGAAGATATCTGGAAGATCCGTCCATATGTGTTAGAGTGCAGCGGGGACGATCCGCTGACGGATGAGTGGGTGGAACTTGGAAAGATGAAACGCGCAGCGGAGGATGAGTTTTCTTTTGAGGCATTTTCGCTGGATGCGACCGTCTTTGAAAATAAAGGTGAATATTATTATGTCTGGGCAGAAAAGGTCGGAGTCGGCAAAATGATTTCAAATCTCTACATTGCAAAGATGGAATCCGGCAATCAGTTAAAAACGGTGCAGGTACTTTTGACTACGCCGGATTACGACTGGGAGCGGAAAGGGTTCTGGGTCAACGAGGGACCTGCCGTGATCCATCATGACGGAAAAATGTTCTTAACATACTCGGCGAGCGAGACGGGTGTGGATTACTGTGTGGGAATGTTATCCATCGATGAGGATGCGGACATTTTAGATCCGCGTTTGTGGAAAAAAGAGCGTTACCCGGTATTAAAAACCTGTGAAAAACTGGGCATTTACGGACCGGGACACAACTCGTTTACCGTGGATGAAGATGGAAATGACGTCATGGTCTACCACGCGCGGACGGAGGCAGAAATTAACGGAGATCCGTTGTACAATCCGAACCGTCATGCGATGCTTATGAAGGTAAAATGGGATGAAGCCGGAAGACCGGTATTTTCCTATGAAAATAAATAAAAAAGGAGAGAAAACAATGGCAAAACTGATCATCAATGAGGAAAACAAAAAGAGTCATATTGAGCCGGAAATCTATGGACATTTTTCGGAGCATCTGGGGAGATGTATTTATGAGGGAATTTACGTCGGCGAAAAATCGGAGATTCCGAATGTAAACGGCATGCGCACCGATGTTGTGGACGCATTAAAGGAATTAAAAGTTCCGGTACTGCGCTGGCCGGGTGGCTGCTTTGCGGACGAATATCACTGGATGGACGGAATCGGACCGAAGGAAAAGCGTAAAAAAATGATCAACACACACTGGGGTGGTGTTGTGGAAGATAACAGTTTCGGAACACATGAATATATGGAACTGTGCCGTCAGATCGGCTGTAAGACTTACGTTAACGGTAATCTTGGAAGCGGAACTGTCCGTGAGATGTCAGAGTGGGTGGAGTACATGACCTTTGAGGGCGTCTCCCCGATGGCAGATTTGAGAAAAGAAAACGGACATGAGGCGCCATGGAAAGTGGACTATTTTGGTGTCGGCAATGAAAACTGGGGATGCGGTGGAAATATGACGCCGGAATATTATGCAAATGAGTACCGCAGATACCAGACCTATGTGCGCAATTATCACCCGGACCGTCCGATCAAAAAAATCTGCTGTGGTGCAAATGTTGCAGACTACTATTGGACAAAAGGTGTGTTAAATACGGCATTTGATCATGCTGAGCAGTGGCACGGATTTATGGATGGTCTATCACTTCATTACTATGTACATCCGGAGGGCTGGGAGATCAAAGGAAGTTCTACGGACTTTGATGCGGATGTCTGGTATAAGACATTATCGAAGGCGCTTTATATGGAGACATTGATCGAACGCCACGGTGCGATTATGGATGAGTACGATCCGGATAAAAAAGTCGGTATGATTGTGGACGAGTGGGGCACCTGGTATACCTGCGAGCCGGGCACCAATCCGGGATTTTTGTATCAGCAGAATACGGTGCGTGATGCACTTGTTGCAGGTATCACCTTAAATATTTTCAACAAGCACAGTGACCGTGTCAAAATGGCTGCGTTAGCACAGATGGTAAATGTTTTACAGTCTGTACTTCTGACAGAGGGCGGCCAGATGATAAAGACACCGACCTACCATGTCATGCATATGTACCGCCATCATCAGGGCGCAGACCTGTTAGAGAGTACTTTGACCGGCGCAGGGGAGATCGGACCGGATGAGTGGAAAGTACCGAAGATCACAGAGTCCGTATCCATGGATAAAGACGGTGTGATCACCGTCACCATGAACAACCTCTCTGTGGAGGCATCGGAAAAGGTGGAGATCCAGCTTGCAAACCGTGGCTATCATGTGACTGAGGCAAAGATCGTAACCGATTCCGATATGCATGCACATAACACATTTGAGGCACCGGATACTGTGACAGAAAAAGATTTTACTGCCTATGAGGAGACGGAAAACGGCGTGAATGTCACAATGCCGGCAAACAGTGTGATCGAGCTGCGTCTTGCAAAATAAGAAAAAAACTGTCAGAAATGGCGGGAAAATTAGCTGCTGGTCACACCGGAAGTATGAAAAGTAACGAAAATTACAGGCGGAGATGACATATGGCACAGATCTGTAAAAAGTGTCTGCTGCGCGAAATGGCGGAAGCGGATGCAAAAATGATTGAGAAATATAAAGAGGCGATCAAAAAAGAAGATCAGGTATCAGAGAGCGAGTATGAGAGACGGCTTACTGTCTGCAAAACCTGTGAACTTTTAAACGCGGGAACCTGCGGTGCGTGCGGCTGCTATGTAGAGCTGCGCGCCGCGGC
>ULNO01030308.1_pt1 | contig 13882 bp, 10 predicted proteins | sample 1951961 | NCBI WGS metagenome assembly ULNO01 (sample SAMEA4835581, study PRJEB28245) | human gut metagenome | biome: gut microbiome; material: fecal sample | place: Denmark | collected 2008
TTTGTTGTCGGTGCCAGATAAACCAGTCCCGGAATATTAGAAAGCATCGGAATATCCTGCAGTCCCAGATGGGTAACATCCGTCATGCCAAATACCGATCCCGTATACACAACAATCGTTGCCGGATTCCCGTCAATACACAGATCCTGTGAAATCTGGTCATACGTCCTCTGGATAAAGCTGGAATACACACCATATACCGGCTTTCCGCCACCTTTGGCAATTCCGGAAGCAAGTGCTACCGCTGTCTCCTCCGCGATTCCCACATCTACAAACTGCCGGCCGGCCTGTTTCCTTTTCTCCTGCGTAAATCCGAGAATCGTCGGGGTTCCGGATGTAATTGTAACAACTGTCGGATCCTTTTTCATCTTTTCAATCAGATATTCACAGGTCACCGAAGAATAATCTTCCACTTCCGGAAAATGGGATTTTCCGGTCTCAATATCAAATGGAAGATGCCAGTGCCATTCTTCCTTATGCTCTTCTGCCGGTTTATAACCTTTTCCCTTTAATGTATTAATGTGGACAACAACCGGTTTCTTACTGTCTTTTACCTGTTTGAAAGCCCCGATCAGCTCCCTTAAGTCATTTCCATGATCCACATAGACATAATCAAGTCCCATGGCTTTAAATAAATTGCACTCTGCCTGTCCGTTTGTCTCGCGGAGTAATTTCAGATTTGAATAAAGTCCTCCATGGTTTTCTGCAATTGACATATCATTGTCATTTACTACAATGATCATGTTGCTGTCTAATTCTGCTGCAAAATCCATTCCTTCTAAGGCTTCTCCTCCGCTTAAAGAACCGTCTCCGATAATTGCGATCACATTTGCACTTTCCCCACGAAGATCCCTTGCCTTTGCCAGACCGCATGCCAGACTGATGGATGTAGAGGTATGTCCGATCGTAAAATGGTCATGTTCACTTTCCTGCGGACAGCTGTATCCCGTCACGTCGTCGTAATGTTCTTCATATAAATAGGCATCTTTTCGACCGGTCAGCATCTTGTGCGGATAGGTCTGATGGGAAACATCAAATACCATTTTGTCCTTTGGGGACTCAAAAACATAATGCAGTGCAATGATTGCCTCTACCATGCCAAAATTCGGGCCAAAATGCCCGCCGTGAATACTTGCCCTCTTTAATAATGCATGACGCATTTCTTCTGCGAGAGCTGTCATCTCTTCTATATTTAATTTCTTCACATCTTCTGGTCCGTTAATCTTTTCGATATACATATAATAAATTCTCCTTCCGATTTTATCTATCATAATATACCACTTAAAGTTAACTTTAAGTCAAGTATTTTTTATTTAATTTTCAACTTTTTGCTTCAAATCCTCAATTGCCTGAGCCACTATACCTGCGCTCTTAAAAAGATGTAAATAATGTAATGATAAAAGGGGCAAAAGGTATCATTTCCCACTGAAATGCAATTTTTATGTCATTCGCATTTCTTGCGATCCGCTTGTTGTTCCGATATAATTATGCTATGATTGTGCTTTGATTGGAGGAAACCATTTTGAGCGAATATTATAAGTTTTTTCAAAATAAAAAATGTGAATATTTTCCATGCCATAAAGGAATTCCGGAGGCGGACTTTAACTGTCTGTTTTGTTATTGTCCCCTCTATACACTCGGGAAATCCTGTGGTGGAAACTGTGAATATTTAAAAAATGGTATCAAATCCTGCATAAACTGTGGCTTTCCCCATCACCGAAAGAACTATGATAAGGTCACGAACCGCTTTCAGGAAATTGCAGCCGTTATGGCAGCTTCCGATAAGGAGGATGTATCCCATGAAATGTAAACTTACTCCCGGATTATCCTCCGGTGACTGGAACGAATTTTGCAGCCGTTTCCATTTTCCTCCGGATGACCTGCCTCATATTCAAGCAATTTATACGGCACTTCTTCCCCTGGTTGAATCCTATGCGTATTACTCTCTGGATCAGGATTTAGATGGGGTTTCTCTGCCTCACTATGCCTATGGGTTTGTGACGCTTGGAAACGGAGTAGATGAACTGTCGGAATTATATCTGAACCATGAACAGATCCAGGAGGCTTACATTGTGGACTGCATCAGCCTGATGCTTTTGTCAAAGGCTTATGAAGAGTTTGCACATGTGGTAGAACGTCAGAGCCGCCTGTATCTTGCAGAATTATCTTTTCTGGGAGATACCTATTGCCTTGACCTGCTCCCACAGATTTATGGGCGGCTTGCCCCAGATGGCATCCAGCTTACCGAGGGGCAGATGCTCCGGCCGCTTAAGACAGCAACGCTGATCCTGCATCTGGATACAACAACACACGCCAATCTCAAGCAATTGTGTAATACGTGCGCAACCTGCCGGAATTTTTCCTGCCCGTCGAGAAAGGTCACGGCTCCGCATTTGCCGCATACTTATGGGGCCATGCAGATATTCCATACAAAATAATTATTTTTCAATTGATAAGTCAGCATTTTACCGTGCTTTTTTCAAAAGTTCTTCCGCTGTAATACCAAACAATTTCTTAGTTGCTCCACCCACCCGACACGGACAATCTCTGCTCTACACCTTGTGCTTCCAATATAAATGAAACCGATATGGTGAACTGATTAAAATGCTTCTGTTTTTTATAACTGATGATTGAAGAAATATAAACAAAAGCAAGGGGGTTGAGAGTAACCTCGAATCTGAAAACCTTATCTTTACAAGTTTGAGGTTTCGAATGATTATTAAGATAAAAAGATGTAAATAACATAATATTAGCAGTTGACTTTAGCATTATTAAATGATAATATCAATAATATTAAAGAAAGGGGTTGGTAATGAGACGAAAAGCGCAAGAATGGATATACAATTTAAGTGATGAAGATATCACATTTATAAAAAATTTTGTTATGTCATCTGGCTCTTTAAAAGAGGTTGCAAAATTGTATCATATAACATATCCTACCGTGCGATTGAGACTTGATCGACTTATACAAAAAATGCAAATGAATGATCAAATAGAAAATGACGCTTATATTTCATTAATTAAAAAAATGGTAATAGATGATCAACTTGATTTTGACACAGCAAAAATATTGATAAAAAAATACAGAGAGCAAAAAGGAGAATAAATGAAATTTTCTACAATTTTATTCATCGTAATAATAATGGCATTAACCATTATTTGTGTACGTTTTTTAGAATCATATTTAAATAAAAAAAGAAGAACAACTACCGTATCATTAACACCAATTATTTTTCTTGTTCTTTCAATCGTATTAATTATAGTGTATCTTAATTTTGAACCAGAAAGTTTTGAACGCGTTGAGAAGCAGGGGTTATTGACACTCTCATATAGTTTCGTTTCCGAAAATCAGATGTCTATAAAGGATAAGATACATAATTGTATCATTATCTTTATACTTACAAATATTCCTGCTGTTATATCAATTTATAATCGGATAAAAAGAAATAGAACGATTACGCGCAAAAAGAAAATAAATGAAATGAAATTGCGGGAATTATAATGTTCATCTCTATATATTATATATAGTTGTGATGCCGTTGGATATTATAGTGGAAAGCACTGGACAAATGCAAGTGCTTCTAATGCAAGCGTAGATTCTGACTTTGTTATATATACATATAAACTTTCTGGACAAAGTAACAAAACCACATGTACTTCCTCCTGTATTACCTTAAAATGTTCTGGAAATCTTGATACTTATGTTGGAGTTGGAAATGTAGGAATTGTAAAGATTACATCGCAAACTTATTCGAGTAAAACCAATTTCTATGCTTCAAGTTATTTATAATAATGAAAAAAAGATATATAGTGATACTCGTTTTGCTTATACTGATCTTACTCTATAATAGATATGGATCTGGTGTCTAAAATCATTTAAGTGCACAGGTAGACAGTATTTCAATTGAGGCAGTATGAAAAACTTATCCAGCGCGAACGATTAGAAATTGTTCGCAGATAATAAAACAATTTAATGGTATCCAGCAAAGATCTTTAAATCATTGACAAAAAAATTACGCAATGGTATTATGAAAATACAAAACGCAATACCGTGTAGGCGGTTTGCCAAAGTTAGTTTTAAAAAATAACCGGTCTTTGGTAGGGGCGGTTATTTTTTATGGTTAGAAAAGATCATTACGATCAGATTGATAATAGCAACAATCAGTATGCAAAACTGAAAATATTGTTCCCCACACATGACTTTGATTTTGTGTTTACTCCTTTACAGATTTCTTGAAAAGATGGAGAAATTAAATTTTCTTCCATATATTTTACAATATACTCATACATTTCTCTTTCTTTATCCGTAAGTTCATTGCTTAGCTTTTCTCCCATTTGCTACCTCCCTATATGCCTATATAATAAAACATGTGTTCGATTATATCAAATAAAAATTATTGCCAAACCATCCTCAACTGTCCGACCTGCTCCTCCACAATCCGCCCCAACCTCTGCTTCATGACTCTCTGCACAATCCGCCGCCTCCGGTAAAAACAATTCCGGCTGATTTGGAAAATTCCGTAGTGCACATTCACTTTATTTCTTGTGTATTTTTGTGTATTTTAGTTGACTTTTGTGTAATATTGTGTATGATATAATTAAAGGAGGTACATAATGAATCCAAGGCAACAAACGATTAAACAACTCAGTGCTTCCGGTTATGAATTGAAACGCCACGGTGCTAATCACGACATTTACTACAATCCGCAGACACACAGCACCGTACCTGTCAAACGACACGATTTCAATGAAAACGACATGAAGTACATCTTCAAGGAAGCCAATATTAGCAGGATGCATTAAATATGTTTCCTGCTTCCAAATAGGAGGGTTACTATGAAATATATTTATACAGCTTTGTTTACACCTATCGAGGACGGATCTGGATACTACGCAAAAGTCCCTGATCTTCCTGGATGCATCACTACTGGCAATAGTCTTTCTGATGCAATTGACCAAATTACCGATGCAATGAGCGCATGGCTTGTTGTTGCAGAGGATGAAGGCGAACCGATTGCTCCTCCATCACCACAGGAAAAATTAAGTGTTGATGCCGGCACAATCTGTTCCCTGATTTCCGCAGATACCATTGAATATCGTGCCCAGACAGATACTCGCGCCGTTCGAAAAAATGTTTCTCTTCCAAGTTGGATGGTCCGTCTTGCTGACAAGCGCGGAATCAACTGCTCACAAGTCCTTCAGGATGCCTTACGAACACTTCTTGATAACTCCACTATCGCACATACTCATTAACATTATCCCTTAAAAACCAGTTATCTATATGGGTAACTGGTTTTCTCATAAAACAAAAAATGCCTCTCCATCAACCATAACACGGTTATTTACTGTATTGAAATCCGGAGCATCCCTGCCTATAACCATAAATATAAAAACGAGCAGCAAAACCGGATTTACACCAGTCTGCTACTCGTTTGATGATTATAATATTTTCTTTTCTTGTGCCATTGCAACCAGTTATCGGACAAATGGCAGGAACGTAATGCTATACTTTATTTTCCAAACCGGCTGATTTCTTTCGCATATGATATTTCCGTTTTTCCTCATACATTTTCTCATCCATATGCATTAAAAAAGTTTCTGCATCATCTTCTGTCCCAAATTCCGTGTATCCCATAGAAACACTTAAATGAAACGGTTCTATTCCGGATTCATTAAACTGGGACAGATTATGGTTAATCTCCTCCATTGTCGCTAAGACACGCTCCGTATCAACACCTGACAGCAGCACAATAAACTCATCTCCCGCATACCGGATTGCCATACCAGCATCCGGTATGGATCTGATGAGTATATTTCCCAACGTACAAATAGCCTTATCACCCGTACTATGACCTAAATTGTCATTAATACACTTGAAATCGTTTACATCCATCATGATTCCATATAAGGATTTATGGCTTGCAATTTTCTTTTCTGCAACCACCGCATTAAAATATCTCCGGTTATATAATCCGGAAAGCTCATCCATATACAAACTCTCTGCGTATGACTGCATCTGCACAAATATCAATGCGACCGCAACCAGCACCCATGATGATGTAATTCCATAAAAAAGGAACTGGAGAACTACACCTGCAAAACAAGGACCAACGAAATAGATCACCGGGAAAAAATTCAGGTTAACCCCTTGTTTTTTGGAATGATACACCAGATAGATACTGTAAGCAAAATATATGACAAGCGAAATATATCCCACCAGCGCACCGGCAGTTCTCTGGTATACATTCTCCCCGGATATTTTAAACATAATCCCTGTTCCAAACAGATTACATAAAACCATAATTACTTCTACCAGCCAGGGAAATATCTCCACTCCTGCTTTTTGAACCATTCTTTTATAATTTCGATAGATACGCAATTCCACGTACATACACCAAAGCATACCCATACTGACTGTCCCTATAAAGCATATGCTGTTAGAGATATAATTAATCTGCCGGCTGCCAGTAAACTGTTTTCCATCTACGAGAAAAGCAATGGTTTCAGACAATGCACCCACTAAATTTACGATTGCTATTCCATCATATATTTTATCTCCCACATGAAGGCTCTCTCTGTTCTTTCGTCTGCAAAACAAAAGGAACCACATCATTAACACGGTCAATCCGTTTGCCATTAATATTTCTTCTAAAACGATGATTGTTATCCCCTCCATCATTCACGGTATGAACTCATTTTTACTAAAATGGGTTCTATCATTATACCAAATTAAAACCGGTTTTTGTATTTTTCGACATGAATTACAGTTTTTTTAACGTGAACGATGATTTTTTATATTTCATCACTTTTCACAGCCTACTGCAACTGTGAAAAACCCACGGCTTACAAAGTTAACGGTCTTTGTATCGGAATCATAATAAGATCCCGGTATCTTAACTGCTGCACCGTATTTATCAATTTTATATGCAAAAATCTTTTTGTCTTTTTCCTTTTTCGAAGCATTATAGGAAACAGCGACCCTGATCCGTCCCTTTTTCAGGACAGACGACTGCTTTTTCTTTATTCCTGTGACGGAAAAATCATAAACCGGACGTTTTCCAATAATTTTCCCTGCCCTGGCAGAAAGATTTTTCTTGTCAGCCTGTTTCATTTTGATAACCACAGCTGTATTCATCTCTTTCTTTAATTCTTTTAATGCCTTCGAATCAAAGGTAAGATTTACATTGCCACCATTGACCTTCCATTCTTTTACATTCTTTTTGACAAGTAAATTTACCGCCTGCTTATCCATTTCAAGATGTAGATTCTTCCAGTTTTTAGCTTTTCCTGTATCAAAAGTTATTTCAACAGACAGGTCTTTTATCCTGCCACCCTGTTCTTTTTCTGCCTTTGTAATTTCTTTTTTCAAAACTGCTGCAATATTCTTCACTTTGACCGTATTATTTTTAACTGCAGTTTTTGCTTTGACATTAATATCCTTAACAGAAACGGACGTATCTGCTGCGGGTGGAGGTGTCACATTCCCCGGTTCTTCTTTTGCATGATCCGGTGCCGGTAATGTGCCGGAATCCGGTGAAACATTGCCAGATGATCCGTCCGTGCTTCCACCGGCATTTTCTCCGGAACCTCCACCGGAGCTGCCTCCGGAACTTCCACCAGAACTTCCGCCAGAACCTCCACTTGAACCGCCTCCGGATATTCCGCCGGAACCGCCACTTGAACTGCCTCCGGAACTTCCACCAGAACCGCCCCCGGTCTGGGAATGATCTGCCGTTACACGGACCTGACAATCTGCCTTACTTCCTGTATAGTTGCCATTCCCATTATAACATGCGGTGAACGTATATGTTTTCGTTTCATTCGGAAGCGTTGCCATCCAGTGATCCGTTCCCTTTTCTTCTAATGTGATCCCGGAAACATCACAGGTTACTTTTATCCCGGCATCTTCCGGAATCCCCTGTCTGCAAAGCTGTAATTCTACTGTCCCCGCACCTTTGACCGTATCGGTTTTTGCAGTCAGCTGCATGCTGGTGGAAGCCTTTTCGATTTCCAAAACAGCCTCCCCGTATGTTGGAATAAAAGATGCCTTTTCCGCTTTAAAATAAATCTTATACTGGCCTGCTTCTGTGTAAAATGGCATCTCCGTTTGTGTATACGATCCGTTTTCTGTCAAACTGTAACTGATTTGTACACCATCTTCCTGTTTGATATCAAATGTATGGGGTTTTCCATCATAAGTTACGCGGACAGGTACGGTTTGTATTTCCGGCATCTCACTGTTTTTCCGGTAATAATAAGTGATCTCCTGGCGATCCTCTGTGATGTTTATTTCTTCCTGATTTGCACTGTTTCCTACACATGTATATCCATATAAATCCGGACTTCTTAACGTATACGCAGAATTCTTTGGTACATATACAGTCGCGGGTGCCGTATCAGGCACTGTTGTTTCGGTCCCGTCTTCGTTTTGCAGCATATAACGAATGGTTACGGTACTCCACGCCTGTCCTGCCGTCTGATTGTCAGCCAGAATTTTCCCAGTGTCCTCATCTATGATCTTTCCTTCCAGTCTGTCCCCGGAAACCAGACCAGTTACCGCAGGAAGTGTGACAGAAAGGGACTCTCTGGCAGCATCCGGATCATACCAGTTACTGTGTGGCGGAACGGTATATGTTTCTTCTTTTTCATATTTGACTGTATGGTCTGCTCCAATAATGCGGAAAGTAATCTTCAAATGCTGTTTGGCATCCACTATATTTTGTACGATTGTACGGAATTCCAGGTCCTGTCCATTTGCTTTTGTGATATTTTTCTCGTCGATCCGGTATTGGTCACTATCCCTGTCAAGTGTTCCTGTCCTGCTATGCGGAATTGTAATTTCAGGATCGCACACATAAACAGATGCCTGCCTGCTGACATAATCACGGTTATTTAATCTCCGCGCCAGTTCCATCTTACACACTTCACAGAACGGATTCCCAAGATCCCTCATCATGCAGACGCGGCTCGGTGCAAATACCGTTTCTGTTCCTGCTGCCGTTATTCCGATTCCACGGAATCCCAGCATCTTATGCCATTTAATTTTATCCGGGTCCGAGGTATCGGAAATATTTTCTCCCTGCATCTTTTTATCGTACTCATCGCCTAATCTTCCGATGCTGTGGGAAATTTCATGGGTCATGACATCCCCCTGCGCATTCTCACCCGAATTTGCCGAAAAAGAAAAGAGTGCATTGGAAGAAGAACCAATATTCGCAGTCGTATTACAAATGATATGGATGGTTCCAACGGCTGCACCGGTATCCAGATATCTGCTCTCCAGCTCTGCCCTCAGTGCCTTGGCTTTATCTTCCCCGTCCTTTGTAAAATAGCAGGATTTTCCGAATGCCTGCACATGAAAATATGTGTCCGGGTTCGACTCCCCATACATCACGCCCACACCAGTTTCATTGGATACCGTCTGTACTGCATAAATATTGATCCTGTCGGAATACTCTTTATAAGGAGACCACTTTAGCAGCCCCTGTGCTTTTGCCGTTGCATCCTTCAAAAATTGATCCTGTTGTTCCCGGGTATAGCCCTCACCCATGATAACAATCACAAAATTTTCCTTATCATCACCTGTCTTGTGAATGGTATAAACGGAAGCTGCCGCCGTCTGGTCTGCCGCCGTCTGGTCTGCCATCACAGGATATGGAAGCACCAGGGAGAGCAATAACATCAGGCTAAGTACGATTGCCCCAAACCGTTTTCCATCCTTCTTTTTTACATTCGTCATATCATCCTCCGTACTTTACATGACCAGAAATACTAGTGCTTTCCCTATTCTTCCCACAGACAAACTCCCGGGAAACCATCTACCGTAAGGCTTCTTAAAGCACGATTACCGCAGCATCAAACCCCTCTACATTTCCATCAAAGGTGTTTTCGGTAAGCAGATTGTACTTCTCGGTGTACGCATTAAATTTTTTTGCACTGCTGCTGCAGTTAAAAATCATGGCAATGGTCTCTTCGCCATTTTTTCTGATCAGGACAACTGTCCCTTCCTCATCTTCCGTAACGATCCCAGCCAGTTCGCCTTCTACAATGCATGCATGGCTTTTCCGGACCTGAATCAGCCGCTTGTACCATTCATACATCTCTTTGTCCTGGTATTCTTCGTCCCAGTACATGCCCCGTCTGCAGTCCGGATCGTTAGCTCCCGGCATCGCGTACTCATCTCCATAATAAATCATAGGCATTCCCGGCAGTAACAACTGAAAAGCGGCTGCCAGATGCTGCTTTTTCTTATTGTCGTTACACAGATGTAAAAATCTTGCAGTATCATGGCTGTCGATCAGATTCCACATAAGGGGATAGCAGTTTTTGTGTAAGCGTCCCTTCAAATATCCAAGATTTTGTACGAACTGGCTGACCGTAATCTTTTCGTCTGCAAGCAGATCAATCAGGTTCAGGTAAAATGGATAATTCATGACTGTATCCCACTCATCCCCCTCAAGGAAATCTCCTGCATAATGCCAGATTTCCCCAATGATCAGCATATCTTTCTTCACAGCCTTTACTGCCTTTCTGAAATTCTTCCAGAAGAAATGGCTGATTTCGTCTCCTACATCCAGTCTCCATCCGTCAATATCGCATTCCTTAATCCAGTAGCATGCAACATCCGTAATGTATTTTTCAACTTCAGGATTTTTCAGGTTTAACTTTGGCATTCCGCCATAATAACCAAAACATTTGAAGTTTGGGATCTCTCCCCATTCGCTTTTAAGTGGGAATCCATCAATAAAATACCAGTCCCGGTATTTGGATTTTTCACCATTTTCCAGAATATCCGCAAACGCAAAAAATTCTCTTCCCGTATGATTGTATACCGCATCCAGGACTACCTTCATACCACGCTCATGCGCTTTTTGTACCAGCTCTTTGAGATCCTCTGTTGTTCCAAAGGACGGGTCTATCTGGTAGTAATCCGTGGTATCATACTTATGGCACGAATTTGATTGAAAGATAGGTGTCATATACAGCACATCGATTCCCAGATTCTGAATATCATCCATATGTTCGATGATTCCCCTGAGATTTCCATGCAGATCATCCATAGGCGTAATCGGTGCTTTATACCACAGTTCTTTGTCTACCGGCTCCGTTGCTGCAAAACGGGATGGGAAAATCTGATACACGACCTTGTTTGCTGCCCACTCCGGCACCTCAAACATCTCTTCCTCCCGAAGGTTCTGCGGACAGTCAAACATTCTGTCCCTGTTTGTAATGCATTCCTTATCAAACTCATAATTTCCATAATATACCTTTTCTCCCTGCGTGTCCGTAAATTCGAAAAAGTAACGCAGACAGATCAAATGCATCTTTATCTGTGCTTCATAATAATCATGAAACTGTGAGACAGCAACCTTCTTCATCGGAACTGTCTTTCTGGTATCCTTACGCTCCATAGGTATATACTTGTCCTCATAGTGAAGGATTACCTCCTTCATATCATCCTTTTTTACCTGCACGCGTATCACGAATAAATCCTTATCAACCGCATAGCTAAACCTTTTATCCATATCATGAAAAATTGCTGAATATTCCATAAAATTTCCCCTTTACACTTGTTGTTTTCCTGTATTTTAACTTACTTTTTTCAACAATTCTAGCACTATATCCACGATATTTTTAACTTTTTCTACTTTTATGCTTTTTTGCGATGATATTACTATTCATATAATTTAAAATGTGCGTTATCAGTTTAAAACCAATAACGCACATTTTCTCATTGCATCCTTTTCCCGCATTTATATATGTCACAAGTCAAATTATAGTTCCTACCTGCGACAACTTTATATGTAAATTCAACATCAATAATTTTTTGCACCGTTTTTAATTTTTATTTTCTGCAACTTTAAATTTCTGGATCATTTCACGCAGATTTTCTGCTTCACTGCTCATCTCCTGACCGGCTGCTGCACATTCTTCAGATGTTGCCGAATTCGTCTGTACGACATCATTGATCTGTTCAATTCCATCATTAATCTGTTGGATTTCTGTTGTCTGTGTCTCTAACGTTTCTGCAATATTTGTGACTTCTTTTGTAATGATCTGGGAATTCTCAGCGACCTCCTGCAATTGTGATGCCGTCTGCCCTGCAATCACCATACCTTTTTCCACGGCTTTCACAGAGGTTTCAATCAATGTTGCGGATTCCTTTGCTGCCTGGGCACTCTGGTCTGCCAGCACATTGACCTGATTCGCTACCACTGCAAATCCCTTTCCTGCCTCCCCTGCTCTTGCAGCCTCAATGGAAGCATTCAATGCAAGCAGATTCGTCTGGGACGCAATTTCATTGATTGTTGCAATGATCTTGTCAATCTCTTTTGATGCCCCGTTGATCTCATTCATGGAATCAACCATATCCCTCATTTTACCATTGCTTTCCAGAATGGCATTTCCAAGTTCGTCTACTCTTCCACTGATTTCTTTTGCGGATTGTGAATTTTTTTCTACCTGTTCAGAAACACCTGCGACTGTTGCGGTCAGTTCTTCTACAACTGCTGCCTGATTTGTTGCTCCATCCGCAAGGTCATTGGAACTTGATGCTACCTGATCTGCGGCACCCGAAACTTCATCTGAAACATGTTGGATTCCCTTTATTGTCTCTGCCATGCTTTCTTCAAACAACATAAAGGAGTTTAGAATTCCAACGAAATCCCCTTTCCACTCTACTTCCGGCTGCACATCAAAATTTCCTTCTGCAAACATCTTCATTGAACGTCCAATATCATCTACATAGCTTCCCAGAATGCGGATGGATTTGCGCATATTGTGTGCCAGTATTCCAATCTCATCATCTGAATGGTAATCCAGCGTGCTGTGCAGGTTTCCATCTGTTAATTCCTGTGCAACGGCTTCCACTTCACGTAATGGTACTAAAATTGACTCAAGTACTTTTTTGCCTGTTTTTATTGCCAGTTTCCATGCCAAAACCAGACAAATAATAATACACACAATTCCTGCCACTGCAGAAATAACCGTAATTCTGACTGCCTGGCTGCTTACCTCATCGGTCATTTCATCTAATCTTGTTGCAATTTTTACGGCTTTATTTAATGCCGGGGTACAATCATTCAGAATTGAATCAACTGCCTTATCCTTGTCACCGCTTTTGATTTCTTTCATGATGGAATAACCAATGTTTCCCCAGTCTGTAAGGGCAGATGCGTATTCTTCATAATCCGCATCCGGAACAACTCCGGAGTTCTTTAAATTTTTCAGTTGGGTATTAACTTCTGCAAGCAGTCTTTCTACCGTCTGCTCATAACCGTCATAAGAGGATGCATCATTTTCTAGTGCCATTTCCCTGATATTTCTCGCTGCTGCGTTAACATTTATCCTGCAGGTTTTCACCGCCCGGTCTGCAACAGTAACATTTTGTACATAATGCATCGTATTGGCAAATAGCATACCTATAACCACAATAGAAAACAGACCTGAGACTAACATCATAATAATGACTTTTCTGTAGCCATAGTTTATCCTTTCCTTCAGATGCAAATTTTCCAAGTTCTTTTTCATCATATTTTTCTTTGTCGGCATAGTTTGCTATTTCCTTTCTCTTTTGTTTGATTCTGATATATCAAATTTTTTTCTCAAAGTCAATAAATTTCGGGAACAATTTTATTATTCTATTTTTCACATAAAATGTTGTACCCCCCCCCCGAAAAATACAGCACTTTTACCAATTTTTTCTACAGTTACCTCTCCGATCGAACGTGATTTAATCTGGAATGTCGTGCCGGTGGTTCCCTCGTAAGAGTCATACTAGTACATAACTGAAAATACTATTGTCTGAAACACCCTCTGTTTTCATATATGGCATCAGGTTCTTCCAAAACATTCTCTAATTGTCTTTGAAATATCTGAATCA
>ULNO01023419.1_pt1 | contig 13779 bp, 8 predicted proteins | sample 1951961 | NCBI WGS metagenome assembly ULNO01 (sample SAMEA4835581, study PRJEB28245) | human gut metagenome | biome: gut microbiome; material: fecal sample | place: Denmark | collected 2008
AACCGGTATCCTTACGTTTCTGATCCTCGTCTTTGGTGAGATTTCTCCAAAAACTTTTGCGACACTTTATGCGGATCAGATTTCGATCGCCTATTCCGGTATTATCGGTTTTCTTATGAAAATACTGACTCCTGTGATTTTTCTGGTAAATCAGTTTTCCATGGGCTTTTTATTTTTACTGCATGTGGATCCAAAGGCAAACAACAATCAGATGACAGAGGAAGAACTCCGTACCATCGTGGATGTCAGCAAAGAAAACGGTGTCATCGAATCAGAAGAACATGAGATGATCAACAATCTGTTTGATTTTGGTGATGCGCAGGCAAAGGAAGTTATGATTCCAAGACCTGATATGACTTTTGCAAATGTAAATAATACTTATGACGAACTGATTGATATTTTTCAGGAAGACAAATTTACCAGACTTCCTGTCTATGAGGATACGACCGATAACGTCATCGGTATCCTGAACATGAAAGATCTTCTCCTCTGCAAGGACAAGGAGCATTTTTCCGTGCGGGATATCATGCGTGAACCTTATTTTACTTTTGAGCACAAAAATACCGCAGAACTTTTTATTGAGATGCGTAAGTCATCTATCTCCCTTGCAATCGTACTTGACGAGTACGGTGCAACTGCCGGTCTTATCACGCTTGAGGATCTCTTAGAGGAGATCGTGGGTGAGATCCGTGATGAATACGACACGGATGAAGAAGATCCGATCCTGCCGCTTAATGACCGCGAATTTATCGTTTCCGGTTCCACCAACCTGCAGGATCTCTGCGATGAGTTAGATCTTAATTTCAGTTCCGAAGATTATGATACGATCGGCGGATATCTGCTCGGTCTCTTAGATCATCTGCCGGAAAAAAATGAGATCATCATCACAGATGACAATGTGCTTCTCCGCGTCGAACAGATGGACAAAAACCGGATTGAGAAAGTTTACATAAAAAAACCGGACTTTCCACCGGATGAATCAGACAAACAATAAACAATAGAAAGAAACGGATATAAAAATACCGGCCTGCAGCCTCAGATTTTATCTGATTTTGCAAGCCGGTATTTTTTATCCTTCTTATTTCGGTTTTTATTCAATATCGCACAGATCGCTTCCTGCCTCAGAACGGAACCGGAATGTATCCTCTACTCCATGATAGGAAATGGAAAAACTTCCCTCCATATCCAGATAGGAATGTGCTGCTGCAACCGCATCTAAAAATTCTGCGATATTTTCCAGAAAACCTTCTGCACATTCCGGTGAACTGCACGCTTCTTCCTCTACCTTTTCGTCAATATACAGACGAAGCGTAAAATCATCCATGTCGCTCTCATTGTCCACTTCCGCTTTCTGTAAATAGGAATTGGTGCAATTCTTAAACAGATTGCTTACATAAGATGCCGTAGAAGAAATCCGTGACTGTGAAATATCCTCCGCTTCTAAATATATCTTGTAACTGATTTTTAAACTGTTGTCTGCCATTTTCTCTTTCTCCCGTTTTTTATTTATACTTATATCGCATTTTGTAAAATGGATCGGTATATCTTTGTTATTTCTTTGTAGTGACTGCTTTTACCTTAGACCAGCCCGAATAGATCTTTTTTGATTTTCCATTCACTTTTACAGTCTTATAGGTGCGGACGCGTATGTAATATTTCTTTTTTGCTTTTAATTTTGAAACGTCCAGTTTTACCTTTTTGGTATTATTGACGTTCTTTGCCACAACCGACTTTTTGAATTTCGCATCCACTGCATATTGGATCTGGTAACCGCTTGTCTGTTTTGCCTGCTTCTTCCAGGACACCGAAAATGCTTTTTTCTTTGCCTTTACACTGGAAATGGCGGTTCCTTTCGGTATGATCCGAAATGTTTTCTGGTATTTTCCGGTGTAATCACCTTTCATTTCAATCGTGACCGTATAGATACCGACATTTTTCCGCCCGGACGGCTTCTTTATTTTATAATCCGTTCCCTCTTTCAACTTCTTTCCGGCACTGTTTGTCACTTTTACAGTCGGCATATGTGACTTTCCGTCATAGGTATAGGAAGTCTTTGAGAGCTGGACCATCTTTACTTTCGGAAGGGTTCGTACCGTTTCCGTCTTTCCACAGACGCTGCATTTCCGTTTCACTTTTCCGCTCTCTCTGTACTCACTCCACTTATGACCGGCTGCCGGAATTACTTTCTGTGCCACAAGCACTGTTTTACACACACTGCAATGACTTCCTTCCGTAAGACCGGTCGTCTCACAGGCTGCTGCTACCGCTGCATCTTTTACCGGTGTATGCCCTGTTGCCGGAATCACTGTCTGTTCTGTCAATATTTCCCCACAGACACTGCAGTGGCTTCCCTCTGTGAGACCGGTCGTCTCACAGGCTGCTGCTACCGCTGCATCTGTCACAATTGTATGACCTTCTATCGGGATTTTTCCAGGATCTGTCTGCGTAGCTCCACTATCTAATGTACATACCGGCAAATACCCCTCCCAATAATCTTCTTCTGTATGACATGTTTTCGACCAGCTGCTGTATGTATCATAAAACTCATCACTTTTCACAAAAAAATTATAATAATAACCATCACTCTGGTCATCCCATGTACAATCCACATTATACCAGGAGCTACATATTTTTACTTTATTCCATTCATGGTTGGAACTCGTCACCACCGCCGTATCGATTCCTGAGCCATTGCACATCATTGCAAATGACTGGGCATATCCGGCACAGACAGTCTTATCCGTACAGAAAACGCTGTACACAGACTGTGAATATTCTGTACTCTCCGTTGCAAAATCGCTATTCACAAGAGCCTGATTATAATACACTTTTTCACAGATCAGATCATGTATCTTTTTAACCTTTTCATAATCTTTACTGCATTGATCGATCTGCTCCTGCCAGGCATCCACCTGTTTCTTTACTTTTTCCGTCTTTTCCATCCGGTCTGTACCGTTTTCAAACGCAGGATAAATACCGAATACCAGAGAAATTGTATCATTTGAATATGAAATTGTATAAACTGTCGCATTCAAAAAATAATATTGTGGATTTGAATACCGAAACATCAACAGTACATTTTTCTGCTGTGCCTTCGCAAGTGTGCTTCCAGAAATTGCCTGCATCCGATATGCCCCCGACTTTGTCGTCACAGCATCCGTTTCCGTCGTCAGGTACTTTTCACAGATGACATCTAAGGCATTCCAGTACGCTTTTTCTTCGTCCGATAACTGATCATAAAAGTAATCGCTTCCATACTTGTTCCAGTCGTCCGCTGCTATGTCTGCCGTTCGAAGCAAAGACTGTTCGGCAATATCACTTTCTTCTATGGATTCATAATCCTCGTCAGCCGCCTCTTCGGTTTCTTCCTCAAATAAAAGCCGTCCTGTCGGCAATTCCATATCCGTTAGGACTTCATCCGCATAAATGCTGTTGTTTTTTTCTGAAAATGCAAATATCAGACTGCAAAAAATTACCGTCAATATTTCTATTTTTAATTTTGCTCTTTTCATAACATCCTTATCCTTACCTGCCGCTCATTTATCAGTCACAATCTTCTTCCCTGATTTTAAGAAAACTGTTCATTTTTCATGGCACTTTATGTCCATTATACCTTCCCGCTCGTCATCAAACAAGTCTTATCCACCATATCCTTTGTATTTTTCCCCGATCTTTTCTGTCAGGATTCTGCGATCAGTTCCGAAAGCGGTGCAAATGTATATCCCATCTCCTCCCATTTGGTCAAAAGTTCATCTAAGATCTCCCCATTCGTCTTTGAAGTGCTGTGCAGCAAAACGATTGCTCCCGGATGGATCCTGGTCAGTAGTTTATCAAATGCTTCCTCCTTCGTCGGCTGGTTATCGACATTCCAGTCCACATAGGCAAGGCTCCAGAAAAATGTATTGTATCCGAGTTCTTTTGCCATCTTTAGATTTTCCGTGCTGTATTTTCCCTGTGGCGGACGGTAATATTTGATCATTTCTTTGCCCGTGATCGACTGGTATAACGATGCGACATCATCGATTTCCTTTTGGAATGAAGCCAGCTCCGATATGGATGACATATCCGGGTGATGATAAGTATGATTGCCAACGGCATGCCCCTCTTCCGTCATGCGCTTTACGATATCCGGCGCTGACTCAAGGAAATGTCCCACGACAAAAAAGGTCGCTTTTGCATTGTGTTTCTTTAATGCATCCAGGATCGGTTCTGTATTTCCGTTTTCATACCCGCAGTCAAAGGTCAGATAAATCGTCTTTTTATTTTTATCGCCCACATACCATGCGTTGTATTTTTTTAATTCATCCGCTGTCACATTGCCGGTCGGCTGGGTTCCCTCCGCTCCAAAGCCCAGTCCCCAGTTATCTGCCTGATTCTGGACAGACACTGCCTCCACTGTTTTTTTCATCTGCTGTTTCTGCAGCGAACCTGCGCCCCAGCCTAAAAAGAACATAAAAACAAACAGTGCCGTCACTTTTAAAATTTTCTTTTTGTTATGGTTCATGTTTTTCCCTTCCATCCCGATTATTGATATTGCATAACGTCTACGCATCGCAATCATGCATGAATGCTATACTTTACAATATTTCTTTTTGTATTCTATGTGGGAAGGCGCATGTACCATGCCCGGAAATATTGATCCGGAAAATCTGTTACAAAAAAAGTACTGTATACTGACATTTTTATTTTTGTCACATACAATACTTTTCTTATCTGTATTCTTTTAAAAATTCTCTGCTCAGACTGCAATGCAAATCTTTTCTTTGCCCTTACTCATAGCGCAATGCATCGATGACTTCCATCTTTGAAGCCTTGTTCGCCGGATAATATCCGAAAAATACACCGGTCAGCATAGAGAAGAACAGTGAAAGCATGATCGCCGTTACAGAAGGATGCACCGTCATAATAATATAATTTGCATACTGAGAGTACATATTCTGAATGACAAATCCTGCCACTTTTCCAAGCAGTGCCCCGATTCCTATACCAATCAGTATACCGATGATACCTCCGATCAGACAAAGCATGATCGCCTCTATGACAAACTGCATACGGATGGTACGTCTTTTGGCACCAAGCGCCATACGGACACCGATCTCTCTTGTACGCTCCGTGATGGACACCAGCATGATATTCATAACGCCGACACCACCCACGATCAGTGAAATCGCTGCAATACCGGAAACCGCGATCGTGATCACGTTGAGTACCGTATTGATCATGCCAAGATCAGATGCCATATTGTATGCACTGACGTGGAAATTTTTGTTGTTTGCATACATCTCATCAAAATAAGATAAAACATCCGTTGTTGCCTGATTGACATCTGCAAGAGGATCGATCATAAGATTAAAATAATCATAACCAGTCCTGTCAGTCCCCTGCAGTTTAAAACAGGTCTGAAGAGGGATCATCAATTCTGTTACACGGTCTTTTTCCGGTATGGACGTGTCCACTTTTCCAAATAATGCTTGGTTATATACATAAACGCCAACTACAACAAAATCAAAAATTCCGCCATCCGATGTTGCAACAGAAAGTGTTTCACCGATCGGATCTTTACCTGCAAAGTATCTCTCTGCCATCGTATCTGCAATCAGGCATACTCTCTTTTTCCCCTGATTATCTGCCTTTGTCAGATTTCTTCCGGCATGCATTTCCAGTTTCATATACTCTAAATATTCCGGTGTGATACCATCAATATTGACATTTGCATAATTCTTGGAATCAGCATCATCTTTAATGGTTCCTGAACCAAGATAGTTCTGTGCTGCAACACCTGTTACCTCATCCGGATATTTTTCAATCAATCCATCGATCATATCCTGTGTGACATAATCGCTGTCTGTCATATCCGGCTGTTCCCAGGTAGCCCAGTCTTCATCATTTTCTGGATAACGTGCCTCGACATACGCCTGTACCATATTTCCACCAAGTGAATTCATGGTTGCCGTCAGCGTACTCTGTATGGAACCACCGATCGTCGTGATAATGATCACCGAACTGATACCGATGATGATTCCAAGCATCGTCAGAAGCGAACGCATCTTGTTGCTGGAAATACTCGTGATTGCCTCTTTGATATTTTCCCAAAACATTAATGTTCACCTCCATTATCTGCCACGATCTGTCCATCTAACAGAGTAACGATACGCTCTGTCTCCTGCGCGAGTTCCTGGGAGTGTGTGATCAGAACAATTGTTTTTCCCTGCTCCTCATGAAGCTTATGGAATAAGTCCATGACCATATGTCCTGTCTTAGAATCAAGTGCTCCGGTCGGCTCATCCGCAAGAATGATCGCCGGATCATTGATCATTGCCCTTGCAATTGCAACACGCTGTTTCTGACCACCGGAAAGCTCATTCGGTCTGTGATCCGCACGGTCTTCCATTCCTACCATTTTAAGCATTTCCATGGCATGTTCTTTTCCGTTTTTGGAATGTTCTTCTCCATATAGTAATGGAACCATAACATTTTTTAATGCATTGGCTCTCGGAAGGAGATTAAAGTTCTGAAATACAAAACCAATCCTGCGGTTTCTGATCGCACTCCGTACTTCATCCGACATTCCATTGACATCCTGTCCCTCCAGATAATAATCTCCCTGTGTCTGGCGGTCGAGGACTCCTATAATATTCATAAGTGTACTCTTACCGGAACCGGATTCACCGACGATGGAAACAAATTCCCCTTTATTTACGGTAAGGTTGATTCCATGTAAAATTTCAAGTTCATTTGGTTTTCCCAAATAATATGTCTTAACGATATTTTCCATTCGGATTACTGGTTCACTCACTACTCATTTCCCTCCACGCTGGTGCTCATACCTTCTGCATCTGAGGTTTCATCTGTAGATGCGCCTGTTCCCATATCCTGCTCGGAATACATCTGTTCCGGTGTAAACTGCTGTCCTTCTGTCACCGTTCCGGAGTAATCATAAATTAATTTATCTCCTTCTGCCAGATCTCCACCGGTTACTTCCGTATAGTAATCTACTTCTTCACCAACTGTGATATTCTTCTTCACCGCTGTAGCAGAACCGTCTGCATTTGCCTCTGCAACAAGTACGTATGTATTTCCGTCATCATCCGTCTTGACAAGATCATAAGGAATCGCTAATACTTCACCTTTTTCCTTGATCATGACTTTTGCTTTTACTTCCATACCGACAAGTAATTCTTTGTTATCTAAAGATATCTCTACGGAATATCCTCCGGATGTTGTCTGTCCGTCAGATCCCGTGGACTGTCCTTTGACACGTACCACTCTGGTCACAGTTCCATTAATGGTCTCATCTCCCATGGCATCCGCTGTTACAGTTGCTTTCATTCCCTCTTCAATCTTTAAAATATCAGCTTCTTCCACAGTTGCCACCATTTTTAAAGAACTGGTATCTTCGATCGTTACAAGTGGTGTTTTTGAATCTGCATTAACATCTCCGACAGAAACATTGACTGCCGTCACAACTCCACCGCAAGGTGCTGTAATATTGCAATCTTCTAACTGTTCTTTTAAATCTGTCAGTTTATCTTTGGAAGATGAATCCGATCCTTTATACTTGTCAAGTTCTACCGCACGCTGTGCATCCTCGATCGTACGGTTCGTGGTCTCTAATACTTTCTGGTAATCTTCCTCAGCAGTAGTAACTGCTTTCTGTGCAGCTAACAAAGACTGAAATTCTGCATCCGATTTATCTTCACTCTTATCCCACATAATACTCTGTGCGTTATAAGCATCCTTTGCATCATCAATTGCTTTCTGTGCAGCTGCAAGCTGTGTCTGCTGATCTTCTTTTGCACGACTGACTGTTTCTGCTGTCTGCTGTGAATTAATACTGTCTGTCGCATTTGTATCAGACATATTTTTTTCGAGATCCGCAATCTGATCCTGAATCGTAGAGGAATCTAATGTACATAATACATCTCCCTCTTTTACAATATCTCCGACCTGAACATTAACTGCTGTGATTTCTGCTAACGCTTTTGAAGTTGCATTATTCTTCGTGATACCCGATACAGTACCTTTTAATGAAATCGTATCAGATAAATCTCTCTTCTGTACCGGCTCCACCTCTACTGTATTGACTGCTGTTGCTACCTGGCTTGTCATTTTCTTTACTGAACTTCCAATGATCGCAGCTACAACGACCAGAACCACAAGCACAATAATAACTACTTTTTTCTTTCCCTTTTTCGATTTTTTCTTGTCTCCCATTTTTATTACTCCCTTTTTTTATTCGATTTACGGTGATTGTATCATTATCTATCTGCCAAAAAAAGGCACTTAAGCAAATATTAAGAAATCTTAAGTTTTCCATCCGTAAATCTTTCTTTTTTTGTATTACTGTAATAATACAGTGGTTTTGTTGGAGTGTCAAGGCATTTTCAGTATTTGGTATAATTTTGCATACCAGTTTTCCCTGTCTTTTAGAATCTACCGTATTCTTTCATCGTATCATGTGCAAAACCGTCACATGATCCAATTTACCGTTCGTCAATCATGCAAGCATGTTGACTCACTTGCGTTCATTATATCCCGGAAACAGAGCATCATTTCCCGTGTCAGACTAAGTCCCTCCGGATCATCCGGGACATCCTCAAAATCAACCCATTCTGCGCAGGCAAGTTCCTCCTCATCCAGTCTCATCGCATCTCCCTCATCATCCAGTTCACAAAAATAGCCAAGAAGAAGATTGCTGTCAAATCCCCAAGGCTGACTCTTGTAATAACGGATATTTTTTACGGAAAGCCCAACCTCTTCCTTCACTTCCCTCGCCACCGTTTCCTCCGCAGTTTCACCGATTTCTGTAAATCCGGCAATCAGTGCATATCTTTTATATTCACGGTTTGCATATTTTGTCATGAGGATTTTTCTGCCGTTTGTCACACCCACGATCACTGCCGGTGCTATTTTCGGGAAAACCATGTTGTTACAGTCCGGACATGAAAGCATCCGGAGTTTTTCACTATGTACCAGTTTATGCCCACATCTCCCACAATAAACATTATCGCGGTACCAGACATACAGATGCCATGCGGTCGCAGCTGCAAGCACCCGCTCTTTCGGCTGCATGGTGCGTGTCTCAAACATTTTATAGTATACAAATCCCGGCACCTCTATCCCTTCCCCCGGATCTGTCAGAAAATAATCATCCTCCCCGATGGAAAAAAGATAAACGCATGCAGGGATTTCCTTTCCCATCCCACGACAGATTTCAGAAAGTTCTTTATAGGTCAGATAACACACCTGACCATCATTTTTTGCCAGAATACGGTTATCTTTAAAGATCATAAGAAAACTGTCTGCCTGTGGTATCTTTTTGTGATATTCATTACTAAGATGCATCGGAAATATATCCTGAATCATTGTATTTTTCTCCTTTATCTGCATTTATTCTGACAGAACCTGAAACAAATCACACCTAAAATCTAATCTTCTTTGTGCCATCATTCAAAAAACGGATGATATTTCGCTTTGAAATACCATCCGGCCTGTCATATTATTTAACCTTTTTTAATATGTTTATGTGTAAACAGATGATCCTGACAATATTCATAATTGCCGTCACACTTTGAACAGAAACGGAACTCTAAATTCGGATCATCAAGTTCTGTCCTGCCACAAATCGCACATTTGTGCCTGGTAATGCCGGAACCCGGTCTGGGTTGACGCATCTGGGACTTGAACTGCTGTCTCCTGTGTATTTCATGCGGCGAATAACGTTTGAAATTCCGCGTTGAAAAGAAGAAAATGATAAAATTGAGCAGGGACATAAAGATTGCCACTCTGCCGGCCCATCCACTGACAATAAACTCATAAAACGTCAGTACCGCATAAACAATCGCCATCCATTTCATCTTGATTGGGATAATGAAGTAAAGCATTACCTGCATATCCGGATACATCACGGCAAATGCAAGAAAAATGGACATATTGATATAGTTTGTGGAAAATCCCGACGCAATCGAATAAGATAACTGTGCCGCCAGTGCAGGCATCTGCGAAATTACAGATGCATTCATTGCATAATAAATACCGTACAGAACAAATGCACCGATCACGGTAAATATCATTCCACCAAAAATATAGACATTAAACCGGAAGGTTCCCCAGGTACGTTCCAGTGCCATGCCAAGCTGGTAATAAAACAATGCCATGATCAGTAAGAAGATCAGATTGGACTCTGTCGGCATAAACACCCATGTCACCAGTCTCCAGATCTGTCCATGTAAAATATGATAGGGACTGAGTGTCAGATAGCTTAAAATACCAGGCGATACGGTTCCGAATACATAACCGATCGTATAGGCTCCGATCAGCCATATAATAAGGTTTGGAACAGCGTAACGACCAATTTTACGTTCTAATTTATTTAACCAGTTCATCGGATAAAACCCTAACCTTTCTTTGAAAACACTACTTTTTTCAGTATATCCGTATGCCTGTGCTTTGTCAATCCAGGCTGATTTTATTCATAAAAAGTTTATATTTTTCCCCGATTTGCACATTGTCTTTTGTAAAATCATGTCGTATAATGTACTTTGCTTGGCTTTTGCCCGGCATTCTTTTTAATAAGAAGAAACAGCCACTTTATTTATATATTATCCGGATTTTCCGGAGTTACTGACTGGAGGAAATTATGGAAAATAATACGCTTCACAAACTTGGAATTGATATCGGTTCTACCACCGTAAAGGTTGCTGTGCTCGACGAGCATGACAATCTGCTCTTTTCCGATTATGAAAGACATTTTGCCAACATACGGGAAACGCTTTCTTCTCTGATCCAGAAAGCATTCGATCAGCTCGGTGACCGGAAGGTTGCTCCAATGATCACCGGTTCCGGCGGACTTACACTTGCAAAGCACTTAGATGTTCCTTTCGTACAGGAAGTTATCTCTGTGTCTACCGCCTTACAGCACTATGCTCCACAGACAGACGTTGCGATCGAGCTCGGCGGTGAAGACGCAAAAATTATTTATTTTGAGGGCGGTAACGTTGAACAGCGTATGAACGGTATCTGCGCAGGCGGTACCGGTTCTTTTATTGACCAGATGGCTTCCCTGATTCAGACAGATGCCTCCGGTCTGAATGAATATGCGAAAAATTACAAAGCAATCTACCCGATTGCAGCCCGCTGCGGTGTTTTTGCCAAAACAGACATCCAGCCTCTGATCAACGAAGGTGCCACAAGAGAGGATCTCTCTGCTTCTATTTTCCAGGCGGTGGTAAACCAGACGATCAGTGGTCTTGCCTGTGGTAAGCCGATCCGCGGCCACGTTGCATTCTTAGGTGGTCCGCTCCACTTTTTATCTGAGTTAAAAGTTGCATTTATCCGCACCTTAAACTTAGATGATGAGCATGCGATCACGCCGGACAATTCGCACCTTTATGCAGCGATCGGTTCTGCCTTAAACTGCAAACCGGAACAGAATACCACTCTCTCTTCCATGCTTGAGAAATTAAACTCTGATATACATATGGAATTCGAGGTAGCACGTCTTGATCCGTTATTTAAAGATCAGGCAGAATACGATACCTTCCGTGCCCGCCACGACGGACACAATGTAAAGACAGGTGATCTTTCCACCTACGAAGGCAACTGTTATCTCGGTATCGACGCCGGTTCCACAACAACAAAGATCGCTCTCGTCGGCGAGGACGGTTCCCTGTTGTATTCATTTTACAGCAACAACAACGGAAGCCCGCTTTCCACTGCGATCCGTTCCATCAAGGAGATCTATGAAAAACTTCCGGCAAATGCACATATCGTACACTCCTGCTCTACCGGTTACGGTGAAGCTCTCTTAAAAGCAGCGCTGATGTTAGACGATGGTGAAGTAGAAACGGTAGCACATTATTATGCAGCGGCATTTTTTGATCCTGAGGTAGACTGTATCTTAGACATCGGTGGTCAGGATATGAAATGTATCAAGATCAAGAACCAGACGGTAGACAGTGTACAGTTAAACGAAGCCTGTTCTTCCGGCTGTGGTTCTTTTATCGAAACATTTGCAAAATCCTTAAACTTTTCTGTACAGGACTTCGCAAAAGAAGCTTTATTTGCCAAAAACCCGATTGATCTTGGAACACGCTGTACTGTATTCATGAACTCTAAAGTAAAGCAGGCACAGAAAGAAGGAGCTTCCGTAGCAGATATCTCTGCCGGACTTGCCTACTCCGTCATTAAAAATGCTTTATTTAAGGTTATCAAACTCTCCGATGCAAGTGAGCTCGGAAAAAATATCGTCGTACAGGGTGGTACTTTTTACAATGATGCCGTGCTCCGCAGTTTTGAAAAGATTTCCGGCTGTGAATGTGTCCGTCCGGATATCGCAGGTATCATGGGTGCTTTCGGAGCTGCTCTCATCGCAAGAGAACGTCATGAAGCTGACTATCAGACAACGATGCTTTCCATCGACGAGATCAATGCATTAACTTTTGATACCAAACTTGCAAGATGTCAGGGTTGTACCAACCACTGTCTGCTGACGATCAACCGTTTCTCCGGAAACCGCCAGTATATCACGGGAAACCGCTGTGAGCGCGGTGTCGGCGGCGTAAAAAACAAAGAAAATATTCCGAACTTATTTGAATACAAGAATAAACGCTTATTCGACTACCCTTCCTTAAAGCCGGAAGATGCCCTGCGTGGAACAGTAGGTATCCCAAGAGTTTTAAATATGTACGAGAATTTCCCGTTCTGGGCTACTTTTTTCAAAAAACTCGGATTTTCCGTTGTACTGTCACCACAGTCCACCAGAAAAATCTATGAGCTCGGCATTGACTCAATTCCAAGTGAATCCGAGTGTTATCCGGCAAAACTTGCACATGGACATGTGACCTGGCTGATCCATCAGAATGTAGACTTTATTTTCTACCCATGTGTACCTTATGAGCGCAATGAATTTCCGGATTCCAACAACCATTACAACTGCCCGATCGTAACCTCCTACGCGGAAAATATCAAAAATAACGTGGAAGATATCACTTCCGGCAAGGTACGTTTTTATAATCCATTCATGGCATTTACCAGCGAAGAAACTTTATCTTCCCAGCTTGTAAAAACCTTTGGTGCACCGGAATTTGCCATCCCGGAATCAGAGATCCGTGACGCTGTTTCCGAAGGTTACAAAGAACTTGCTGTTGTCCGCATGGAAATGCAGAAAAAAGGTGAAGAAGTCTTAGCTTATATGGAGAAAACCGGCAAACGCGGTATTGTATTAGCAGGACGTCCATACCATGTTGACCCTGAGATCAACCACGGTATCCCGGAACTGATCAATTCCTATGGTATTGCCGTACTGACTGAGGACTCCGTTTCTCACCTTCATCAAGTGGAACGCCCTCTGATCGTTATGGATCAGTGGATGTATCATTCCCGTCTGTATGCGGCTGCAAACTTTGTAAAAACCAGGGATGACCTTGATCTGATCCAGTTGAACTCCTTCGGTTGTGGCTTAGACGCAGTTACCACCGACGCAGTCAACGACATCCTGACAAAATCAGGCAAGATCTACACATGCTTAAAGATTGATGAGGTTAACAACTTAGGTGCTGCAAGGATTCGTATCCGTTCCCTGCTCTCCGCCATCCGTGTGCGTGAGAAGAAACAGACAAAACGGACAATTATTCCTTCCAACTATAACAGAGTTGTTTTCACGGAAGAGATGCGTAAAAATTATACAATTCTCTGTCCGCAGATGTCACCGATCCACTTTGAGCTGTTAGAACCTGCATTCTGTGCAGCCGGTTATAACCTGGTGGTACCGGATGTTCC
>ULNO01009690.1_pt1 | contig 13573 bp, 9 predicted proteins | sample 1951961 | NCBI WGS metagenome assembly ULNO01 (sample SAMEA4835581, study PRJEB28245) | human gut metagenome | biome: gut microbiome; material: fecal sample | place: Denmark | collected 2008
TATAATTAGTATTCCATCTTCGCAAGGCGCTGGTAGCCGTTGTAACGCCATTTGGCGTTCTCCTCGGCGGCTGCGAACAGCTCGTCGGCCTCGGCCGGGAACGACTTTTTGAGCGAAGTGTAACGCACCTCCTTCATCAGGAAGTCGCGGAACTTCGACCAGTCGGGCTCCTTCGAGTCCATCACGAACGGGTTCTTGCCCTGCTCCTCGAGCTGCGGGTTGTAGTGCCACAGGTGCCAGTAACCGCAGGCTACGGCCTCCTTGCCCACGGTCTGCGTGCGCGTCATGCCGCCCTTGATGCCGTGGTTGATACACGGAGCATAGGCGATCACGAGCGACGGGCCGGGATAGGCCTCGGCCTCCTTGAGCACGTTGAACAACTGCATCTGCGAAGCGCCGATCGAAACCTGCGCCACGTATACGTAGCCGTAGGTCATGGCGATGGCGCCGAGGTCTTTCTTGCGGATACGCTTGCCGGCCGAAGCGAACTTGGCGACGGCACCCACGGGCGTCGATTTCGACGACTGTCCGCCGGTATTCGAGTAAACCTCGGTATCCACGACCAGAATGTTCACATCCTGGCCCGATGCCAGCACGTGATCGACACCGCCGAAGCCGATATCGTACCCCCAGCCGTCGCCGCCGATGATCCACTGCGACTTCTTCACCAGCCAGTCCTTCATCTCCAGGATATCCTTGCAGTAATCGCAGCCGCAGGCCTCCATCATCGGGACGAGGCGCGCCGAGACCTCGGCCGATTTGGCCGACGAACCGCGCGAAGCGATCCACTCCTGCATGACGCCCTTCAGCTCGTCGGAGCATTTCGTACAGTTGGCAATAGCCTGCTCCATCGTATTCTGGATACGGTCGCGGAGTTTCTCGACACCGAGGTGCATACCCAGGCCGAATTCGGCGTTGTCCTCGAAAAGCGAGTTCGCCCATGCCGGGCCCTGGCCCTTGTCGTTGGTGCAGTACGGGGTCGACGGTGCCGAACCCGAATAGATCGAGGTACAGCCCGTGGCGTTGGCAACCATCATCTTGTCGCCGAACAGCTGCGAGATAGCCTTGATATAGGGGGTCTCGCCGCAACCGGCGCAGGCGCCCGAGAACTCGAACAGCGGCTGTGCGAACTGGAGGTTCTTCACCGACTTGGTCTTGTCGACGACCTGCTTGTAGCCGATATGCTTGGTGATGTAGTCCCAGTTCTTCTGCTGGGGCATCTGCTCCTCCAGAGGACGCATTACCAGCGCCTTCTCCTTGGCCGGGCAGACGTCGACGCAGTTCGAGCAGCCCGTACAGTCGAGCGGCGAGATCTGGATGCGGAACTTGTACTCCTTGGTCTCGCCCAGCCCCTGCTTCCATTCCACGCCCGATGCGGCAGCCTCGGCCTCCGTCGCGAGGAACGGACGGATCACGGCGTGCGGGCAGACATAGGCGCACTGGTTGCACTGGATACAGTTCTCGATCTTCCACTCGGGGACATTCACGGCGATGCCGCGCTTCTCGTAGGCGGCCGTGCCGTTCTCCCACGTACCGTCCTCACGGCCCGTGAAAGCCGATACCGGCAGGTCATCGCCCTTCAGCCCGTTGATCGGCTCGACGATCTTGCGCACGAACTCGGGATACGACGCATCCGAAACATGTGCGAAGCCGTTGTCGTCGATCTGCGCCCATTCGGCCGGCACCTCGACCTTCACCACGGCGTTGCCGCCGGCGTCGACGGCCGCATAGTTCATGTTGACGATGTCCTCGCCCTTCTTGCCGTAGGATTTCAGGATGGCATGCTTCATCTCGTCGACAGCCTTGTCGAACGGGATAACGTTGGCGATCTTGAAGAATGCCGACTGCATGATGGTATTCGTACGCGAGCCCAGTCCGAGTTCTGCGGCGATCTTCGTAGCGTTGATGATATAGAAATTGATCTTGTTCTTGGCCAGATAGGCTTTCATGTGGTCGGGCAGCGTGGCGCAGGTCGTAGCCGCGTCGTGCACCGAGTTGAGCAGGAACGAACCGCCGGCTTTCAGCCCTTTCAGCACGTCGTACTTGTCGACGTACGAAGGCACGTGGCACGCCACGAAGTCGGGCGTGGTGACCAGATAGGGCGAAGTGATCGGCAGGTCGCCGAAACGCAGGTGCGACGAGGTGTAACCGCCCGACTTCTTCGAGTCGTACGAGAAGTATGCCTGGCAATATTTGTTCGTCGTGCCGCCGATGATCTTGATCGAGTTCTTGTTGGCGCCTACCGTACCGTCGGCACCCAGGCCGAAGAAGAGCGCCTCGAACGTACCGGGCTTGGCGAGCGAAATCTCCTCGCCCACGGGCAGCGAGCGGAAGGTCACGTCGTCCACGATGCCCACCGTGAACTGGTTCTTGGGCTCGTTGGCCCCGAGGTTGGCGAACACGGCCAGCATCTGCGCCGGCGTGGTATCCTTGGACGAAAGGCCGTAGCGGCCACCGATGATGAGCGGTTTGCGGTCGGCCGGAATATCCTTGCAGTTGGCAAATGCCTCGACGACATCCAGGTAGAGCGGGTCGCCGTTTGCACCCGGTTCCTTAGTACGGTCGAGCACACAGATGCGCTTCACCGTTTCGGGCAGCACCTCGCCCAGATATTTCACCGAGAAGGGACGATAGAGGTGAACGGTCACGACGCCCACCTTCCCGCCACGGGCGTTCAGGTAGTCGACCGTCTCCCGGAGGGTTTCGGTCACCGACCCCATCGCGATCACGATGTTCTCGGCGTCCGCAGCTCCGTAATATACGAACGGCTTGTACTCGCGGCCGGTGATCTTCGAAATCTCGCGCATCGCCTCAGCAACCATGTCGGGCACGGCGTCGTAGAAGCGGTTGGCGGCCTCGCGGGTCTGGAAATAGATGTCGGGGTTCTGCGCCGTACCGCGGGTGACGGGGTGCTCGGGGTTGAGCGCCCGCCGGCGGAACTCAGCCAGCGCATCGCGGTCAAGCATCGCCGTCAGAGCGGCCTCGTCGATCAGCTCAATCTTCTGGATCTCGTGCGAGGTACGGAAGCCGTCGAAGAAGTGCAGGAACGGCACGCGCGATTTGAGCGACACGATGTGCGCCACGCCCGCCAGATCCATCACCTCCTGCACCGACGAAGTCGCCAGCATGGCGAATCCCGTCTGGCGGGTGGCCATGACGTCCTGGTGGTCTCCGAAAATCGACAGCGACTGTGCGGCCAGCGCACGCGCCGAAACGTGGAACACGCCCGGCAGCAATTCGCCGGAGATCTTATACATATTGGGGATCATCAGCAGCAAACCCTGCGACGCGGTGAACGTCGACGTCAGGGCACCGCTCTGCAACGAACCGTGTACGGCGCCTGCAGCACCGGCTTCGGACTGCATCTCGACAACTTTCACCGTTTCGCCGAAAATATTTTTGCGACCCTGTGCGGCCCACTCGTCCACGAGTTCGGCCATGGTCGACGACGGCGTGATGGGATAGATCGCCGCAACTTCCGAGAACATGTATGCAACATGTGCCGCAGCGTAGTTACCATCACAAGTGATAAATTTCTTTTCTGCCATTTTGTTGAAATTTTAGATGATATTGTGTGTTTTTCCTGGATTCGGGACAAAATGCGTTGCAAAGATAACAATTCCGGCGGAAAAATCAGTCCGATTTTCTGACAAATCATCCGGTTTTTTCACTACGCAGGATGTTATTGGAATAACAACGGGGTTGTTATTTATTTAACAGCGAACTCGCGGATAATCACCGACTTGCCGAACTTATTATCCGATAGCGGATTACCTGCCACGCCCTCGCGGGCACAGTCCGGGCTGTGCGTGCACGGGGCCGGAGCGCCACCCCTGCCGGCAAGGCAAATCCCGGGCCGGAAAAAGCTGCGGAATTTTTTCACAGGCACATTGGCGGTTGAGAAAACAGATAATTTTTTGGCCGTCAACAAATTTTACGCGGCGAAACACTGGGAAATAAAGGCCGATAAATAGGTTGTTCGGGCGCGGCGATTGCAAATCGGGATTTTTTTCCTAATTTTGTTCCATAATTCGTTCTTTACATATCATCGTGTATAAACGATAGTATTGGGGCCCTAAAATCTGGTAAATTTTTTGTTATCCCACAATACAGATCGTACCCAGAAGGGTGCGTGCTGTGATTTGTGGGATAGAGGCTGACCAGAGCCATGGGCCACAGGTTCGGCACCACTCTTCCCGTTTTCTGCCGAAGCGTTTTCCACACGCAGCGGCAGGGTAATGGATTCCAATCCCCAAACTTCATAGTCTTCGAATCCATCTTCAAATGAGGCGTCACTAAATTTTCCTGCCGCTGCTTTTTTACTATCTTTGCATCCATGATCGAATACAAGAAGAGAACACTGGCGAACGGCCTGACGGTCGTCGTCAACCGGGATAAGGCTTCGAAACTCGCCGCAGTAAACATATTATATAAGGTCGGGGCGCGCAACGAGAACCCCGCGCGCACGGGTTTCGCCCATCTGTTCGAACACCTGATGTTCCGCGGCACGCGCGAAATCCCGAATTTCGACCTGCCCGTGCAGATGGCCTGCGGCGACAACAACGCCTTCACCAACAACGACTATACGGATTTCTACATCACCCTCCCGAAGGACAACATCGAGACCGCACTGTGGCTCGAAAGCGACCGCATGGAGGGGCTGGACATCACCCCCGAAAAACTCGAGGCGGAGAAACGCGTGGTGATCGAGGAGTTCCGCCAGCGCTACCTCAACCAGCCCTACGGCGACCAGCCGATGCTGCTGCGGGCACTGGCCTACAAAGTCCACCCCTACCGCTGGGCGACCATCGGGCTCACGCCCGACCACATCGCCGGAGCGACACTCGACGACGTACAGGCCTTCTACCGCACCCACTACCACCCTTCGAACGCCATCCTGTCCGTCTCGGCCGACTTCGACGAGGAGCGCATGCTCGACCTTGCCGAAAAATGGTTCGCCCCGCTCGCCGACCGCACCGTGACTCCTCAGCCCATCCCCCGGGAACCGCAGCAGGAGGCGCCCCGCCGGGAGACGGTCGAACGCGACGTGCCCGCCACGACCCTGTCGCTGGCATTCCACATGGGCGGCCGCACCTCGCAGGATTTCTATACCGCCGACCTGGTCTCCGACCTCCTGTCGGGCGGCGACTCGTCGCGTCTCTACAAACACCTGGTGCAGGAACAGCGCCTGCTGGCCTCGGTCAACGCCTACATTTCGGGCGACGTCGACCCGGGGTTGTTCGTCTTTACGGGGCAACTGCTGCCGGATACCACTCCCGAACAGGCCGAAGCGGCTTTCCGTGCCGAAATCGAGGCATTGCAGAGCGTCCCGGCATCGGACTACGAGGTCGAGAAGGTCAAAAACAAGTTCGAGGCTAACACGCTCTTCGGCGAGTTGAACGTGATGAACAAGGCGATGAACCTGGGCTTCTACGAGATGCTGGGCGACCTGCCGCTCATCAACGGCGAGGTGGCGGCCTACCGTGCCGTCACGACCGGCGACATCCTCGCCTTCAGCCGCCGCACCTTCCGCCCCGAAAACTGTTCCATCCTTATTTACAAAGCGAAAAAATGACACAACCACCCCTCGTAATACCCTCCGACGTCGAGGTCGCACAAGCCGGGAAGAGCCTGCTGGCAAACGGCTCGGCGCTCTACACGCTCGCCTCTGACGACTTCGAAGTGCTGCGCGTCACCTTCGTGTTCCGCGCCGGATCGGCCATGCAACGGGTTCCTTTCTCGGCGTCGGCCGCCGCCAACATGCTCGCCGAGGGGACACGCGACATGACGGCGCACCAGATCGCCGAACGGCTCGACTATTACGGCTCGTACTACGACGTCAACATCGACCGCGACTATGCCTACATCAGTTTCTGCATGCTCTCCAAATTCTTCGACGAAACGCTCGCCGTAGCAGAACAGATACTCCTGCACCCCGTTTTCCCCGAGGAGGAACTGCGCACCTACTGCGCCAAGCGCAAGCAGCGGCTGGCCGTCGAACGCACGAAGGTCGACACCCAGGCCCGCGAGGCTTTCGCCCGCGCCCTTTTCGGGCCCTCGCACCCCTACGGCATCTCGGCCGACGAAGCCCAATACGATAAACTCACGCGCGGGGATGTAGCGGCGTTTTATGAAAGCCACTACACGGCGGACAACGGGTTCACGATATGCAGCGGGCGCATCGGCGACCACGAACGGCAGGCCGTCGCGGCGCTGGCGGAACGGTTGCCGCGGCGCGAACCCCAGGCCGGCATCCCGTTCCCGGCACCCGTGACGCAGCACGAAGTGCGGGTCGACCATCCGGGCGCCGTACAGTCGTCGATCCGCATCGGAAGGCTGCTTTTCCCGCGCCAGCATCCCGATTTCCTCGGCATGCAAGTCGTGGCATCCGCCCTGGGCGGTTATTTCGGTTCGCGCCTGATGCAGAACCTGCGCGAGGAGCACGGCTATACGTACGGCGTGGTGGCCGCCATGGTCAACTTCGAACGGGAGGGCTATTTCGCCGTAGCGGCACAGGTCGGGACGGAGGTCACGCAGGACGCCCTGCGCGAGATTTACACCGAAATCGAACGGCTGCGCGCCGAGCCGATGCCCGAGGGCGAACTTTCGCTCGTGAAGAACATCATGGTCGGCGAGATGATGCGTATCCTCGACGGGCCGTTCGGCATTGCCGACGTTACGATCGAGAACATCCTCTGCGGCCGCGACCATACCGTCATCAACGAGAACATCCGCCGCATACAGGCCATGACGCCGGCCGACGTGCAGCAACTGGCTCGGAAATACCTCTCCCGCGAAGAACTGGTGACGGTCATTGCGGGAGACCTGCGAAAATAGACGCCTGCGCATTGCGGCTGCGGAGCAATACCCCGCCCGCAGAACGGCACGAAAAAAGCACCGGGAATCCCGGTGCTTTTCCATTTCCGCCTCCAGTACACACTGTCCGCCCTTCCCGGCCCGGCATCCGACGGCTCGAACCCGCACCCAAACTGCGGTATCCGACGTCCACGACCCGCCGCGATTATTTCCGGTTGGCCGCGACCCAGTTGGTCAGCTGCACGAAATCGGCGACCGAGAGCTGCTCGGCGCGCTGCGTAAAAAAGGGATGTTCTGCGCCGCCGAAATCGCCGAACACCGTCCGCAGCGAGTTGCGGATCATCTTGCGGCGTTGGCCGAATGACGCTTTCACCACCTTCACGAACAGCGCCTCGTCGCAGCCGAGCCGTCCGACGCTGTTGCGGCGCAGGCGGATAACGGCGCTTTTGACCTTGGGGGGCGGGTTGAAAACCGTTTCGTTGACCGTAAAGAGGTATTCGATGTCGTACCACGCCTGCAACAACACGCTCAGGATGCCGTACTCCTTCGACCCCGGAGGCTCCGCGATCCGTACGGCGACCTCCTTCTGGATCATACCGACGCATTCGGGCACCAGGTCGCGGTGCTCGAGCACCTTGAAAAATATCTGCGAGGAGATGTTGTAGGGGAAATTCCCGATGATCTTCAGTCCCCGCGGAAAACGCTCGCGCAGGTTCATCTTCAGGAAATCGCCCTCGATCAGCCGCGGTGCGAACTCGGGGAAATGCGCATGCAGGTATTCGACGCTCTCCGGGTCGATCTCGGCGCCGTAGGTGGTGATGTCGCCGCGCCTGAGCAGGAACTGCGTCAGCACCCCCATCCCGCAGCCGACCTCCAGCACGTCGCAGGGGACTGCGCCGCCCCGTTCCTCTTCCGCGGCCGCCGGCGCACCGGCAGCGGTCGTATCCGCCGCGAGCCGGGCATCGGCACTTGCAGCTACACCCCTCCGGGTTTCCGCATCGGCAGTTCCTGTCGCCTTCGTCCGGGCTTCTGCCCCGGCATCGGCACTTCCTGCCGCCATCGTCCGGGCTTCCGCCCCAGCTCCGGCATATCCAGCCACCCTCGTCCGGGTTTCCGCATCGGCATCGGCACTTCCAGCCGCCACCGCCCGGGTTTCCGCCCCGGCCTCCGGTCTTACGCCCCCCGAAAGCGCATCGCAAATCTTGCGCGCGATATTGAGGTCGACCAGGAAATGCTGTCCCAGCGCCTTTTTTGCCCTTACTTCACTCATTTTCGTCTTTCAGTAATTCGTAATAACAGCCGTCCACGAACGCCCCGTTCTTGAAAAAAGCCTTGCGGAACGTCCCGACATGCCGAAACCCGGCTTTCACCAACACCCGCTGCGATGCGGAATTGGTGGCATAAGCCGCGGCAAAGATACGAATTATCGGGGTATTTGCGAACATCCACTCCACGGCCTGCCGGACGGCCGCCGTCATCATGCCCCGCCCCCGGCAGCGGCTTGAGAGCCAGAAGCCGATTTTGGCGCCGAAGCGCTCGACATCCGTCCCGAGCACGAACCCCACGCCGCCCACGGCCTTGCCGCCTGCCACGACGGCGAAATCCAGCGGCAGGAAACAAGCCCGCTCTTCCGGAATAAAACTGCCGCCCCGGGAAAACCGCCCCATCGGAAACCGCAAGCCTCCGCCCGGAAACCGAACCGCCGGGCAACGATGTCCGGCGGATGAAGGTCAGCGTTTCGACCGGCGGGGTTTTTTCTTTTCCTGCCGCTCCCGGGCACGGCGTTCGAGCCGCACGCGGCGCTGCGTGAGGCGGAACGTATAGAGCAGCCCCACGAAACCCACGCCGAGCAGCGTGATCCAGAACCACACGGCAATGCCGCGCTCCATATACTCCAGGGCGTAGATTATCCCGGCCACCGCCACGATCATCATCACGAGGCGGACTATCTGCATCACATTGGTTTTCATATCAGTCTTCGTTTTGCGTATTTTTGCGGCCCATGCTCCGGGCGCGGACGGCCAAAATCCCCGACGCACCGATCAGTACGAGCGGCACGTACCAGATATCCCGCCCGTCGTCGGACAGGATCCGCCACAGCGAAACGACGCCGCACACGAAGAAAAACACGGACATGATCGTCAGGAACCGTTGCATGGCACACATAGGTTACGGTATTTTGTATTTGTTCACCTCGTCGAGGTGCTTGCGTTTGCGCTTGTGGCATTCGTTGTACACCATCCCGACGCCTGCAAGCACGAACAATACGGCCACGACAAGGTCGAATATACAATTGCTGTTCGACAAGGCCCAGAATATATTGACTCCGAGCCACACGAGTGTCACGATCAGGAAAATCACGGCAACAGTAAAAGTCTTTTTGTTCATAGGCGTATTATTAAGTTAGTGTCAATCCTCGGAACAGTGACGCAACAGCCGTGGGATGGCAGGTGTCCAGGGCGTCAGTTGCCCTGCTCGCAAATGAATTTGATACGCACCAGACGTATCTCCTCCTCCGTATAGTCGGCCCCCAGTTCGTCGATGGCCGCATCGAGCGAATCGCTCTCGGCGTCCTCCTTGAAATAGAGGTAAATGTCCTCGATCTTGTCCTCGTCCATAAAGTCCCTCAGATAGTACGAGATGTCGAGCTTCGTACCCGAGTTGACGATGCCTTCGATCTCGGTCAGCAGTTCGTCGAAATCGAGGTCTTTGGCGCGGGCGATATCCTCGAAATCCATCTTCCGGTCGATGGACTGGATGATGAAGATCTTGTTGCCCGACTTGTTGCCGACCGACTTGACGATCATGTCCTGCGGGCGGATGATCTCCTTCTCCTCGACATAGGCCTTGATGAGCTTGACGAACTCCTCGCCGAACTTGCGGGCCTTGCCCACTCCCACGCCGGTGATGTTCTGCATCTCCTCGATGGTGATCGGGTACTGCACGGCCATGTCCTCGAGCGACGGATCCTGGAAGATGACGAACGGCGGCAGCCCGTGCTGCTTGGCCACTTTCTTACGCAAATCCTTGAGCATCGCAAAGAGTTCCTCGTCCGCCGCGCCGCCCTTGCCCATCGGGACGACGGCCTCGGCCTCCTTCTCCTCCTCGTCATAGTCGTGGTCGAGCGTCACGGTGACGGGGAAAGGCATGGCGATGAAATTCTCGCCCTTGCGGTTCACCGAGATCAGCCCGTAATTCTCGATATTCTTGTCCACCAGCCCCAGGATCAGCGCTTGGCGCAGCACGGCGCCCCAGAAACGCACGTCGTGCTCGGCACCCGCCCCGAACCACTTGCTCTTGTTGTGGCCGTAGCTCTTGATGAGCGCCGTGGTCTTGCCCGTGAGCACGTTTATCAGGTAGTCGGCCTTGAACTTGTCGCCGATATCGCGCAGCGCCTCGAGCGCCATCTTGAGCGCCGCCCGCGCGTCGATCTTCGGCTTGGGATTCCGGCAATTGTCGCAGTTGCCGCAGTTCTCCTCGGTATACTCCTCGCCGAAATAGTGCAGCAGCGTCTTGCGGCGGCACATCGAACTCTCGGCATAGGACACCGTCTCCAGCAGCAGCAGCTTGCCGATCTCCTGTTCGGCGATGGGTTTGCCCTGCATGAATTTCTCCAGTTTCTGAATGTCCTTGTAACTGTAAAACGTCAGGCAGTAACCTTCGCCGCCGTCGCGGCCGGCACGCCCCGTCTCCTGGTAATAGCCTTCGAGCGACTTGGGGATGTCGTAATGGATGACATAGCGCACGTCGGGCTTATCGATGCCCATGCCGAAAGCGATCGTGGCGACGATCACCTCGACCCGCTCCATCAGGAAGTCGTCCTGGTTGGCGGCGCGCGTCGCGGCGTCCATGCCCGCATGGTAGGCCAGCGCGCGGATGCCGTTGGCCACGAGCAGTTCGGTCAGCTCCTCGACCTTCTTGCGGCTCAGGCAGTAGATGATGCCGCTCTTTCCCTCGTTCTGCTTGATGAAGCGGATGATATCGCGGTCGACGTCCCCCTTGGGGCGTATCTCGTAATAGAGGTTCGGCCGGTTGAACGACGACTTGAACACCGAAGCGTCGGACATGCCGAGGTTCTTCTGGATGTCCAGCTGCACCTTGGGCGTCGCCGTCGCCGTCAGGGCGATCAGCGGCGCGGCACCGATTTCGTTGATGATCGGGCGGATGCGGCGGTACTCGGGCCGGAAGTCGTGCCCCCACTCCGAAATGCAGTGCGCCTCGTCGATGGCGTAGAACGATACCTTTATTTTATGCAGGAAGGCCACGTTGTCCTCCTTGGTCAGCGATTCGGGGGCGAAATAGAGCAGCTTCGTCTTCCCGGCCAGCACGTCGGCACGCACCTGCGCGACGGCCGTCTTGTTGAGCGACGAATTGAGGAAATGGGCGATTCCCGACTCGGCCGAGAAGGTGCGCATGGCGTCCACCTGGTTCTTCATCAGCGCAATCAGGGGGGAAATGACGATCGCCACGCCCTCCATGAGCATGGCCGGAAGCTGATAACAGAGGGATTTCCCGCCGCCCGTAGGCATCAGCACGAACGTATCCTTCCCTTCCAGCACATTGCGGATCACCGCTTCCTGGTTCCCTTTGAACGATGAAAAGCCGAAGTACTCCTTCAGCTTGTCATGCAACAGGGACGATTCAAATTGTTTCATTTCGCCGTTTCTACTCTAAAATCAGAAAATTCAATGTAAAGTTAAAAAACTTTTCGGAAAAAAGCATAACTTTGTAAAAATTTTATAGCAAGAGAACGCAATGCGCCTATACACCAGCGAACTTGTCAAAAAATATAAGGCCCGTACCGTCGTCGACCACGTCTCGATCGACGTCAACCAGGGGGAGATCGTCGGACTGCTCGGCCCCAACGGAGCCGGCAAGACCACGACTTTCTACATGATCGTGGGGCTTATCAAGCCCAACGAAGGGCGCATCTTCCTCGAGGACGACGAAGGCAAGGTCGCCGAACTGACCAAGGAGCCGGTCTACAAACGCGCCCAGATGGGCGTGGGCTACCTGGCACAGGAGGCATCGGTCTTCCGCCGCCTGTCGGTCGAGGACAACATCCGCGCCGTACTCGAAATGACCGATTTCTCGAAGGAGTACCAGACCGAGCGCGTCGAGTCGCTGATCGAGGAGTTCCGCCTGCAAAAGGTTCGCAAGAGCCTCGGCATCCAGCTTTCGGGCGGCGAACGGCGCCGTACGGAGATCGCGCGCGCGGTGGCCATCAACCCGGCGTTCATCCTGCTCGACGAGCCCTTCGCGGGCGTCGACCCCATCGCCGTGGAGGACATCCAGTCGATCGTGGCGACGCTCAAGCACAAGAACATCGGCGTCATCATCACCGACCACAACGTCGACGAGACGCTGGCCATCACCGACCGCACCTACCTGCTCTACGAGGGCAAGATCCTCAAGACGGGTACGGCCGAGGAACTGGCCGCCGACCCGATGGTTCGCAAGGTCTACCTCGGCCAGCATTTCGAGCTCAAGAAGAGCCACCAGCTGACCCAGCAGATGAAGAACCGCAAGGGACAGCAGGCGCAGCAGGCCGGAGAGGAGACCGAAACACAGGAATAGAGGCGAGGATTTTAATTTCAGGGTGCCGGCCAACCCCGGTGCCCATAAAAGCATATAACCTACACAATGGACAAGACGGTTCCATTGGGCCGCGTTAAAGGCACGCTGACGCCGCCCTGTTCGAAAAGCTATGCACAGCGTGCCCTGGCGGCATCGCTCCTCTGCGGGGAGACCTCGGTGCTGCGCAACCTGGAATTCTGCGACGACACGCGCTCGGCGCTGCGGTGCATCGAGACGCTCGGCGCCCGCGTAAAGCACGTGGACGCCTCGACCCTTTCGATCGAAGGCGGGCTGCATCCCCGCGGGAAGGTGCTGCACGTCGGCGAATCGGGGCTCGCCACACGGCTTTTCACCCCCATCGCCTCGCTCTGCGGGATGCCCGTCACCATCGAAGGCCAGGGCACCCTGCTACGGCGCCCCATGCACATGATGATCGACCCGCTGCGCCGCCTCGGCGTCCGGGTACGGGACAACGACGGTTACCTGCCCTTCGAAGTGCGCGGCCCGATCCGGGGCGGGGAGATCGACGTCGACGGCTCGGTTTCGTCGCAGTTCATCACGGGGCTGCTGCTGGCGCTCCCGCTCTCGCAGCACGACACCACGCTCCACGTCCGCAGCGCCGTCTCGACCCCCTATCTGGACATGACCGTCGACACGGCGGCACGTTTCGGCGTGGAAATCTGCCATAACGACTACAAGGAGTTCTACATCGAGGGCGGACAGCGCTACCGCCCGGCCTTTTTCAGCATCGAGGGGGACTGGAGCGCCGCGGCCATGCTGCTCGTGGCGGGCGCCGTCGCGGGCGAAGTCACCGTGAAGAACGTCTCCATGCTTTCGAAGCAGGCCGACACGGCCATCTGCACGGCACTCGTGCGGGCCGGGGCCGCGGTCATCAACGACGAGGACTCCGTGACGGCCTCGCACCGGCCCCTGCGCGCCTTCGAATTCGACGCCACGCACTGCCCCGACCTTTTCCCGGCACTCGCGGCACTCGCGGCGGCGGCCCAGGGCGAGAGCGTCATCCGCGGTACCTCGCGGCTCGAACACAAGGAGTGCAACCGTGCGGACGCCATCCGCGAAGAGTACGCCAAGGCGGGCATCGAGGTGGACACCTCCCAGGAGGACGTCATGCGCATCCGCGGCGGCAGGATCCGCCAGGCCCGCGTGCAGAGCCACGGCG
>ULNO01022694.1_pt1 | contig 13340 bp, 9 predicted proteins | sample 1951961 | NCBI WGS metagenome assembly ULNO01 (sample SAMEA4835581, study PRJEB28245) | human gut metagenome | biome: gut microbiome; material: fecal sample | place: Denmark | collected 2008
GGATGCCGGAACGACAACAGAGCTGATGATCGAGTACATCACAAGCCGTCAGGCGGTGTTTGTGACAAATGCGATCAGTCATGCGAAGCGTCTGGCAGAGAGAGGATTTACCGTGTATCTCTTAGGTGGCGAGTTCAAGGCAGTCACAGAGGCGATTGTAGGAGAAGAGGCAGTCGCAGCACTGGAAAAATACAATTTTACCAAAGGCTTCTGGGGTGCAAATGGTGTCAGCCTTCAGAAAGGTTATTCCACACCGGAGTTAAAAGAGGCAATGGTGAAGAAGAAATCCATGGAAAACTGCAAGGAATGTTTTGTTCTGGCAGACGAGAGCAAGTTCAATCAGATCTCCAGCGTGACGTTTGCACCATTTGAAGGCGCAATGGTCATCACGACAGGACTGAGCCTTCCAGCTTATAAAAAATGTAAAAATGTCATAGATGTAAAGCAGTAAACAGAAAGGAGTCGAAAAAATGATCTATACCGTAACTTTTAACCCATCGCTGGATTACATCGTTTCTGTAGATAATTTTACCTGCGGAATCGTAAATCGTACAACGGATGAGATTATTTTTCCGGGAGGAAAAGGAATCAACGTTTCCATGGTTTTAAAGAATCTTGGCTTTGAGAATACAGCACTTGGCTTTCTGGCCGGATTCACAGGAAACAGAATACAGGATCTGTTAGAGGAAAAAGGAGTCCGCGCCGACTTTATCAGCGTGGAAAAGGGAATTTCCAGAATTAATGTAAAGCTTCGTTCCAATGAAGAGACGGAGATCAACGGACAGGGACCGGCGATCGCGGAGGCAGATATTAAAAAGCTTTATGAAAAGCTCGATACACTGTCAGACGGTGATATCCTCGTGCTTGCAGGAAGCATTCCGGATGTTATGCCGGGTTCGATGTATATGGATATTATGAGACATTTACAGAACAAGGACTTGAAAATTGTGGTAGACGCAACGAAAGATCTTCTGGTGAATGTGTTACAGTATCATCCATTTCTGATCAAGCCAAACAATCATGAGCTTGGCGAAATTTTCGGAGTGAAGATTGAAAGTAAGGCAGATGTCATCACCTATGCAAAGAAAATGCAGGAAAAGGGAGCAAGAAACGTTCTGGTATCCATGGCGGGTGACGGAGCTGTGTTAGTCGCAGAAGATGGAGGCATTTTCCAGTCCGAAGCGCCAAAAGGAAAGGTTGTCAATTCCGTGGGAGCAGGAGATTCCATGGTGGCAGGATTTATTGCAGGATACCTTGAGAACGGAAGCTACGAGAAAGCGTTCCAGATGGGTGTCTGCACCGGAAGTGCCTCTGCATTTTCCGAGGAACTGGCTACAAAAGCAGAAGTAATTGCTTTACTTGATAGCAATAAGAAATTGTTTATTGGGGAACAATAGAAAGGGAGGGTTTTTCAAATGAAAATCAGAGATTTACTCGCAGCAGAAAGTATTGAACTGAATGGAAAAGTAACAGGCAAAAAAGAAGCTCTTGATGCCATGGTCGATTTAATGGCAAAGAGCGGCAAGATCAATGATGTAGAGGTTTACCGTAAAGGTGTCTACGCAAGAGAAGAGGAGAGTACCACAGGAATCGGCGAAGGAATTGCGATTCCGCATTGCAAATCGGATTCGGTATCAAGACCGGGACTTGCAGCTATGGTTGTACCGGAAGGGGTTGACTTTGATTCCTTAGACGGTGAGAAAGTAAACCTGATCTTTTTGATCGCTGCACCGAACACAAAAGAGAACGTACATCTCGATGTACTGAGCAAATTATCAGTGTTACTGATGGATGAGGATTTCACAGCAAACCTGCGCAATGCCAAGACGGTCGATGAATTTTTGCACGTGATCGACGCAGCAGAAGCAGAAAAAGACGCTGAGGAAGAGAAAAAAGAAGAGGAAAAGAAAGTAGAAGCACCAGTTTCCAATGGAAAACTGATCCTCGCAGTTACCGGCTGCCCAACCGGTATTGCACATACTTATATGGCGGCAGAAGCACTTGAGAAAAAGGCAAAAGAGCTTGGATACCGGATCAAAGTTGAGACGAGAGGTTCCGGCGGTGCCAAGAATGTGCTCACAAAAGCAGAGATCGCAGAGGCAGAGTGCATTATTGTTGCAGCAGACACACAGGTTCCAATGGATCGTTTCGCAGGAAAACCGGTGATCCAGTGTAAAGTGGCAGACGGAATCAGCAAAGCAGAGGAACTTCTCACAAAAGCGGCAAATGGCCATGCATCTATTTACGAGGCAGGCGGAAAAGCAGCAGATGACGAAGAAGAGGGAAAAGACAGTCTCGGACATCAGATCTACAAACATCTGATGAACGGTGTATCCCATATGCTTCCATTCGTTGTCGGCGGTGGTATCCTGATCGCAATTGCATTCCTGATCGATGGTTTTTCTGTAGATTTGAATTCACTTCCATTAGACCAGAGATCAAACTTCGGTACGATCACTCCGATGGCAGCGATGTTTAAGTCTATCGGTGGCGTGGCATTCGGCTTCATGCTCCCAATCCTTGCCGGATTTATTGCGATGAGTATTGCAGACAGACCGGGACTTGCCGTTGGTTTTGTCGGCGGTGCAATTGCAGCAAACGGAACAAGTGGATTCCTCGGCGCATTGGTAGCCGGATTCCTTGCAGGATATGTTGTAGTATTATTAAAGAAGATCTGCAGCAAACTTCCTGACAGTTTAGAGGGAACAAAACCGGTATTGATCTATCCGTTATTTGGTATCTTTATTGTAGGTGTTTTGATGACATATGTAGTGGAACCGCCAATCGGCGCATTAAATACATTAATCAACAACGGATTGAACGGATTAAACGGCGCAAGTGCAATATTACTTGGTGCATTACTCGGCGGTATGATGTCTGTTGATATGGGAGGCCCGGTCAACAAGGCAGCTTATGTATTCGGTACAGCTTCCATTGCAGCCGGAAACTATAACATCATGGCAGCCGTTATGGTCGGCGGTATGGTTCCGCCAATCGCGATTGCGCTTGCAACCTTAATTTTCAAAAACAAATTTACAGCAGATGAGAGAAAAGCAGGTCCTACCAACTTCATCATGGGACTTTCCTTCATCACAGAGGGCGCAATCCCATTTGCAGCATCTGATCCACTCCATGTATTACCGGCGTGTGCGGTTGGTTCTGCAGCAGCAGGTGCCTTATCCATGGCATTTAACTGTACCTTAATGGCGCCTCATGGTGGAATCTTCGTATTCCTTACCGTAGGAAATCCATTATTATATCTGGTTGCACTGGCAGTCGGTTCCGCAGTCGGATGCGTACTGCTCGGTGTATTAAAGAAAAAAGCAGCTTAAGAGGAGAGAAAAACAATGAAAGAATTTAAGTATATAATCAAAGATGAACAGGGAATCCACGCAAGACCGGCAGGGTTATTTGTAAAGGAAGCAGCCGCATTTCCATGCAAAGTAACCATTGAAAAAGATGGAAAAGAGGCAGATGCAAAACGTATTTTTGCAGTGATGGGCCTCGCAGTCAAATGTGGACAGGAGATCACCTTAAAGACAGATGGCGAAAACGAAGAAGAGGCAATGAATAAACTTTCCGCTTTCTTAGAAGAAAACTTATAAAAAATACGTGCCTGTGGACTGCTTTGCGGCAGTCCATATGTGCATTATAGCAGAAATATTTTTGGAGGTAAAACAATGGTTTTAGAAGGAAAAAGCGTATTTGGTGGAATTGCGATCGGACGTCTTTCTATTTACAATAAGAAGGAAAATCAGGTAAAACGCGAGAAAATCACAGATGTGGAAGCAGAAATCACTCGTTTTACAGATGCAAAGGAAACTGCAAAAGAGCAGTTAAAAGGCTTTTATGAGAAAGCGGTCAAGGAAGTTGGCGAAGTGAATGCCGCAATTTTTGAAGTGCATCAGATGATGCTAGATGATCTTGATTATGTGGAATCTATCACCAATATGATCCGCACACAGGAAGTAAATGCAGAATTTGCAGTGGCTTCGACCGGAGATAATTTTTCGCAGATGTTTGCAGCGATGGATGATGATTATATGAAAGAACGTGCAGCAGATGTAAAAGATATTTCCAACCGTGTGATCTCTATTTTACAGAATGCGGAAAATGGTTCCGTGACAGGAGAGGAACCGGTGATTCTTCTTGCCGATGATCTTGCACCAAGTGAGACAGTCCAGCTCGATAAATCCAAAGTACTCTCCTTCGTGACCAGACATGGTTCTACCAACTCCCACACTGCGATTTTAGCGAGAACAATGAACATTCCGGCATTGATCGGCATTGATTTTTCCGAGGATGTCAATGGGAAAATGGGTATCGTGGACGGCTATACCGGAACGCTTTACATTGAACCGGATGAGGAGACCATGAAAAAATACGAGGCAAAAAAAGCCGAGGATGAAAATAAGAAGCGTCTTTTACTGGAATTAAAGGGAAAAGAAAATGTTACTTTAGACGGCAAAAAAATTAATCTTTATGCCAATATCGGCGGTGTTGCGGATGTGGCAAATGCACTGAGCAACGATGCGGGCGGAATCGGATTGTTCCGAAGCGAGTTCCTTTATCTGGAATCGGAGGACTATCCGACCGAGGAAGCGCAGTTTGCAGCTTATAAGACGGTGGCAGAAAATATGGCAGGCAAAAAGGTTATTATCCGTACCTTAGATATTGGAGCCGATAAGCAGGTGGACTATTTCCATATGGAGAAAGAAGAAAATCCGGCAATGGGATACCGTGCAATCCGAATCTGCCTTGACCGACCGGAAATTTTCAAGACGCAGCTCCGTGCAATTTACCGTGCAAGCTATTACGGAACGATCTCCATTATGTTCCCGATGATCATTTCGGTGAAAGAGGTGAAACGTATCAAAGAGATCGTTGCGGAGGTGAAAGCAGAACTGACCACAGAGGGAATTCCATTTAAGGACTGTGAACTTGGAATTATGATCGAGACACCGGCAGCAGTCATGATCTCGGATCTTCTGGCAGAGGAGGTTGATTTCTTCTCCATTGGCACAAATGACCTGACACAGTACACACTTGCGATTGACCGTCAGAATCCAAAGCTTGACAGCTTTTATGATTCCCATCATGAAGCAATCTTAAGAATGCTTCAGATGGTTGTAGATAACGGTCATAAGCATGGCTGCTGGGTTGGTATCTGTGGCGAGCTGGGTGCAGATACGACACTGACCTCCACTTTCCTTAAGATGGGATTTGATGAGTTATCTGTCTCTCCAGCCATGATTTTACGCGTAAGAGAGGAAATCCGGAACACAAAAGTGGAGGAGTAGCCCTGAATTATAAAAGACATTTTCCGGGTCTTGCCTCTGTGATGTTTTTGCCGTCATAGACAAGTTCCCCACTGATATAAACAGAGACAATGCCTTCGGCAATCTGTGTACCGTCCTTAAAATCGGCACAGTCGCGCAGTTTTGTCTCATCAAACAGAATAAAATCAGCATCAAAGCCATCCCTGATCAGACCTTTATTCGGAAGCTTCCATACGGAGGCGGTAAGACCGGTCTGTTTATGGATGGCTTCTTCTATTGTGATAAGATGTCTTTTCAGTGCAAAGTCGGCGATCGGCTTGATAAAGCTGCCGTAGGCTCTCGGATGTGCAGGCCCCTTTTTCTCAGAGCAGATCGTGTCAGATCCAATCATGGAGTATGGACTCTGGTAGATGGTGAGCATATCCTGTTCCGACAGGGAAAAGTAACTTGCCATGCAGGTGAAATTGTTTTCCAAAAGCAGGTCAAAATAGGTATCAAAAGCATCTTTGCCGAGGAAGTCGGCATATTCCTGAACCGTTTTTCCCACAGCGACAGGTGTTTTTGGCGCGGAGGAGATCAGAAAATTTGTCGACTGTCTTTGGACCGAAGAAAGAAAAGATCAGAGCCATAGATGGGGTATCGTTTTATGTCTGCCGCGGTGAGATGGTTGGCATTGTCGGAGAATCCGGCTGTGGAAAAAGTGTGACAAGCCAGTCTATTATGCGGCTTTACGATGAAAAAGAAGAGGTTTCCTACTCCGGAAATGTCCGGTTTGAAGGGGAAAATCTGATGGAAATTCCCTATAAGGAAATGGATAAGATCAGAGGAAACCGCATTGCAATGATTTTTCAGGATGCATTAAGCTCCTTAAATCCTGTATACACGGTTGGAAATCAGGTGGTGGAGGCAATCTGCATCCATCAGAATGTGAAGAAAAAGGAAGCCTGGCAGAAAGCCGTGGAAATGCTCATGAAAGTCGGCATTTCAGAACCGGAGAAGCGTATGCGGCAGTATCCACATGAGCTGTCCGGCGGTATGCGTCAAAGGGTGATGATTGCGATAGCACTCTGCTGTAAACTGGATCTTCTGATCGCGGATGAGCCGACAACGGCATTGGATGTCACGGTGCAGGCTCAGATCATGGATCTCATCCAGCAGTTAAAAGAAGAGGAAAATATGGGTGTTATCCTCATTACACATGATATGGCGGTAGTGGCAGAAAACTGCGACAGGGTGATCGTAATGTATCTTGGACAGATGGTAGAGGAAGCGAGTGTCACGGATATTTTTGAACATCCGCTTCATCCGTATACGGTCGGACTGATCCAGTCTATTCCACAGATGACAACAGACTCCGAGCAGGAACTGTTCATGATAAAAGGAAGTCTTCCACTTCTGACACAGATCCAAAAGGGCTGCCGTTTTGCGTCAAGATGTCCGTATGCGACAGACAAATGCAGGGAAGAAGAACCGGAATTGCAGAAAACAGGTGAAAATCACAGTGTGAGATGTCATTTCCCAAGGTTTGGTGAATAAGGGAGTTATATATGGACGAGAGAAAAGCAGTAATTAAAGCGGAGCATATCAAAAAATATTTCCCTGTAAAGGGAGTGGTCGGAAAGAAAAAAGCGGTCGTAAAGGCAGTGGATGACGTGTCACTGACAGTCTATGAGGGCGAGACTGTGGGACTGGTAGGTGAGACAGGCTGCGGTAAAAGTACATTTGGAAGAACGATTTTAAAGTTGACGGAACCGACCGATGGAAAAATTTATCTGGACGGTGAAGATATTACCGGTTATTCGGAGCGCAAACTCAGAAAATACAGGCAGAAAATGCAGATCGTATTTCAGGACCCGTACAGTTCCCTTGATCCGAGGGAGACCATCGGGAAATCTTTAGAAGAAGTGCTGCAGATTCAGGGCAGGAAGCAGGGATGCCGGGAAAAGGTATTGGAGACGCTTGAACTTGTGGGATTGTCGTCAGAAGTTTACGACAGGTATCCGCACGAATTTTCGGGCGGACAGAGACAGCGTGTCGGAATTGCCAGAGCGTTGATCTTAAATCCGGTCTTTCTCGTCTGCGATGAACCGGTATCGGCGTTGGACGTATCGGTGCAGGCACAGATTGTCAACCTGTTGAAAAAAATACAGCGGGAGAGAAAGCTCGCGAGTATTTTTATTTCCCATGACATCAATGTTGTGCGCTATATCTCAGACCGCATTGTTGTTATGTATCTTGGACATATCGTGGAGGAAGCGCCGAAGGACGAATTGATCCATCATCCGAAGCATCCTTACACGAAAAGTCTTTTGGCATCTGTGCCAAACATGAATCCGAGGGAGCGGAAGCGCCATGTGGCGTTGGAGGGAGAAATCCCTTCCCCAATGGATCCACCATCCGGCTGTGTCTTTCATACAAGATGTCCGTATGCAACGGACAAGTGCCGGACGGAAGTACCGGAGTATAAGGAAAGCGGAGACGGACACTGGGTAAGATGTCACGAAGTGTGACAGAAATGAAAAACCTCTGTGCGGGTATGGAGCCTGCACAGAGGTTTTTTAGCGAAAGTAAAAGAACATTATATAAAGTGATGGTAGAATTTCAATCCATATTTCATAATTTAAACCAACCCGGACATACTGAATATAAAACAGTTATGAACGAGGTTTAAAAAGAATGAATCAGTATTTGTTGATAAAGCAGGGAAACATCCATAATGCCGTGGAAAAAGAAGCATTTACGGCTGATATTTTAATAGAAAATGGAAAGATAAAGAAAATTGCTCCGGTGTTAGAGGGCACAGTTATCAATGATGCGGAAATAATTGATGCATCCGGCATTGACGTGTATCCGGGATTTGTGGACGCACATTGTCATCTGGGACTGGACGGATATGCGGTGGAGTATGCCGGAGATGATTTTAATGAAATCGGGGATGCCATCACGCCGGAACTCTCTGCACTCGATGCGGTCAATCCGCAGGACAAAGCATTTGAGCTGGCAAGAGCAGGCGGCGTAACCTGCGTGTCAACAGGACCAGGAAGCTCAAATGTAATCGGTGGAACATTTTGTGTCATTAAGACGTATGGGAAGCGTATTGATGATATGATTGTAAAAGAAAAATCGGCAATGAAAATTGCGTTTGGCGAAAATCCGAAAAACTGTTATAAAAGCAGGGGAATCTATTCGCGGATGACAATTGCTGCGAAACTCCGGGAAGTTTTGCGTCAGGCAGAGCTTTATGAAAAAAGACAGGAAGCGGCAGGATATCCGGATAATACGGACTATAGCAAAATGCCGGAATATAATGCGAAACTAGAAGCACTGCTCCCGGTCATAAGAAAAGAACTTCCACTGAAAGCCCACGTGCACCGTGCGGATGATATTTTCACGGCAATCCGTATTGCAAAGGAATTTGATCTGAATTTAAAGCTGGATCATGTGACAGATGGAAGTCTGATCGCGGACGAACTTGCGAAAGAAGGGTATTCGCTTGCGGTCGGACCTTCTTTTGGATATGCAACCAAATATGAATTGAAAAATAAGAGCTTTTCCACAGCGGCAGATCTAGCGGATGCAGGGTGCTCCGTTTGTATTATCACGGATTCTCCTGTCAGTGAGGAGCAATATCTTCCGCTTTGCGCCGGAAAAGCAATCGCAAGCGGACTGGATGAATTTACTGCATTACAGGCTGTCACGATCAATGCGGCAAAGCATATCGAAGTCCAGGACCGGGTGGGAAGCATTGAGGAAGGAAAGGATGCGGACTTTGTACTGGTAAAGGGAAGTCCGTTTGCAGTAGATACGAAAATTTTGTATACAATCATTGATGGAAAGATTGTATACAAAAATAATTCGCTGTGATCCTCTGTCTTGAACCTTAAAAGGGCTGGCGTGTTCATGAATGCGCCAGCCCTTTTAAGGTTCAAGCCTGATTTGGAACAAAGTCCGATTGAAAGCGACAGATGCCTTTGTTATAATAAACCATAATAGTTTATTTTGGGATAATAATGATTCTACAGATATAGGATGGTAATAGCAATTTGCAGAGAGGAGGGCGATTGACATGAAGAAGTATACATTAATGCATAAGAATTTCCCAGTAGCAGATTTAGAATTGGATGAAGCTTCAGGAGCAATTTCAACTGTTGGTATAGTGTATGAGAAAGAACGTGTACCGGTAGGAATTCCAGTGAAAAAAAACATCATTAACAGAGCCGCGCTTAATGCATGGTGGAAAGGACGTGCGATTCCAGCCAGCCGTATGGGGATTGAGAATGCATTGACGAAATTACACATGTCCTCCACGCAGATGCTGTTGGAAAAGTGTCTGGGATTAAGTCTGTCAGATCAGTATTGGGTGTGCCCGAAGAATTCAGGCATAACGTGGGAACAGGTAAATTTTTTTGAGAATACATTTTCAGATGATGTGGGAAATATTTTGTTTGACCAGACAGCATCTGGTAATCCGGTAAGTTTAATGTCACCGGATAATACTTCAGATGGATGGCTGAAGAAGAAATGGAAAATAATAGATGATAAACGTTGCCTGATAAAAGGGGGAAGTGGTGCCACACAGCAGGAACCGTATAATGAAGTTCTCGCAAGCAGGATCATGGACAGGCTGGACATTCCACATGTAAAATATTCACTTCTTGTGGAGGATGATTACCCATATAGTGTATGTGAAGATTTTATCACACCGGAGACAGAACTTATTTCTGCATGGCATCTGATGCAGACGAGCAGAAAGCCCAATCATATTTCAATCTATCAGCATTATATCAATTGCTGCGAGGAAAACGGAGTGCCGGAGATTCGTAAGGCATTAGATCAGATGATCGTTCTGGACTATCTGCTTGTAAATGAGGACAGGCATTTGAATAATTTCGGGGTAGTCCGTAAGGCAGAGTCATTAAAATATATGTGTGCAGCCCCAATTTTTGACAGTGGAACGTCCATGTGGTTTGATAAGCCGACAGCCATGATAGGAGATATAACGAAATTGGTGTGCAAACCGTTTAAAAATACACACGAAGAGCAGATAAAGCTTGTGAGTTCTTTTGAATGGCTTGCTATGGAAAAGTTAAGTGGTATCGAGGAAGAATTCCGGGAAATAGTGAGGGGATCGCTCTTTGTTGATGAAAAAAGATGTGATGCGCTTTGCGCGGCATTGAAAAACAGAGTAAATATGTTAGAAAAAGTGATTCATGCAAACCAAACAGTATATACAATAGATGACTATAAGAACGATGTGAAGGAAAATATAGCATACAGTGGTTCTGGTGGATATAAGAAAGGGGAGATGTAGTAAAGCATCTCCTCTTTTGCAGTTTATGTAAAAAAAACAACCATTTATGCCATTTTTCATTTTATAAATAAAATCCATGCTACCATTATGCTAACAAAAAATAATAGCAGCATGGGTTTTGTTTTTTATTGTTGCGATCCAGATAACATACATTTTTGTATCAATAACACAACAAATAAAATCCGTGAGCACCAAAAGAACAGGAGAACGAAAAATGAGCTTAAAATATGGGGAAATCATAAAACAGATGTCTCTGGAAGAAAAAGCACTGATGATGTCCGGTAAAAATACATGGGAGACCGTAGATTTTGAAAAGTACGGAATCCCATCCATGGCAATGTCCGACGGACCTCATGGGTTAAGACGTCAGGCCGGTGCAGGAGACCACCTTGGATTAAATGCCAGCCTTCCGGCAACCTGTTTCCCGACCGCAGCTACGATCGCAAACAGCTGGGATGAAAAATTGGGGGAGGAGATCGGTACTGCACTTGCAGAGGAAGCGGTGACCATGGATGTCAATGTCATCTTAGGACCGGGACTCAACATTAAGAGAAGCCCGCTCTGTGGACGTAACTTTGAGTATTTTTCCGAAGATCCGTATCATGCAGGAAAAATGGCAGCCGCTTATGTAAAAGGTATCCAGAGCAAGGGAATCTCAGCATGTCCAAAGCATTTTGCGGCAAACAGCCAGGAACTCCGTCGTATGGCAAGCGACTCTGTTGTCGATGAGCGTACATTCCGGGAAATCTATACCACTGGATTTGAAATCGCAGTCAAAGAGGGAAAATCCAAATCCATCATGTCTTCTTATAATGAAGTAAACGGTGTCTATGCAAATGAGAATCGTCATATGCTACAGGAAATCTTAGTCGATGAGTGGGGATTTGATGGCTATGTCGTATCGGACTGGGGCGGAAGCAACGACCATGCACTCGGCGTTATGAACGGAAGCCATCTTGAGATGCCGGGGACCGGAAAATCTGGTATGCGTGATATTGTCCGCGCGGTAAAAGACGGCACATTACCGGAAGAAGTATTGGATCAGCGTTTAGATGAGCTGTTAAATGTTGTTTTTGCAACCCATCAGGCAACTGTTGATGGAAAAGGCAAAAAATTTGATGTTGAAGGACACCATGCATTAGCAAGAAAAGCAGCCGAAGAAAGTGTTGTTTTACTGAAAAACAGTAACAACATCCTGCCATTAAAACCGGGAACAAAAGTAGCAGTGATCGGTGATTTTGCAAAGACTCCACGTTATCAGGGTGCAGGTTCTTCTCTTGTAAATCCGACCAGACAGCCGGAATCCATCTTAGATGTGATTGGGGACAGCGGACTTGTAATGACCGCTTATGAACAGGGATATATCCGCAATCGCAAACCGAATGCAGCACTTGCAAAATCAGCAGTGGAAGCAGCAAAGAATGCAGACGTTGTTCTTGTTTTTGCAGGATTAGATGAGATCAGCGAGTCCGAAGGACTTGACCGTACCCATATGCATATGCCACAGGCACAGAACGAACTGATCGATGAGATCACAGCAGTAAACTCCAATGTAGTGGTAGTTCTCTCCGCAGGTTCTTCCATTGAGATGCCGTGGTTTGACTATGTAAAAGGTATCGTTCACGGATATTTAGGTGGTCAGGCAGGCGCATCTGCAATGATGAATGTCCTCACCGGAAAGGTATGCCCATCCGGAAAATTAAATGAGACTTATCCACTTCACTATGAAGATACTCCTGCATTCCACTACTATCCAAGTAAGGAGCGCAGCAGCGAGTACCGCGAGGCTCTCTATGTGGGATATCGTTATTACACAACGGTCGGCAAAAAAGTCCGTTTCCCATTTGGTTATGGATTGAGTTATACAACTTTTGCATACAGCAATTTCTCCGTTGACAAAGACGGTGTGACCTTCACGATCAAAAACACCGGAGATGTGGAAGGAACAGAAATTGCGCAGCTTTATGTCGGAAAACAGTCCGAGACAATTTTCCGTCCGGTCCGTGAGTTAAAAGGTTTTGCGAGAGTGACATTAGCTCCGGGAGAGGAAAAGTCCGTACATATCGCATTTGAGGACAAGACCTTCCGTTTCTATGACACAAGAACCAATACATGGGAAGTAGAATCCGGTAATTATCAGATCATGGTAGGAACGGATGCAGATACCATGGTATTAGAAGGCAGCTTGGAAATTGCCGGAACTGTGGCAGACGGTGGTTACAGCAAAGAGATTTTACCGGAATATTTCAGCGGTAAGATTGAGAACGTGGATGACATCGAGTACAGAGAACTTTACGGAAGAGAAATCCCGGATGGAAGCTGGAGCGGTGAGATCCAGATGAACGATGCAGTATGCCAGCTTTATTACGGAAAAGGTATCTTTGGCAAACTGTTCTACGGAGTGCTCCGCATTTTGTTAAAAATCAGCGAGTGGCAGGGTAAACCGAACTTAAATGTTCTGTTCAACTACAATATGCCAATCCGTGGATATGCAAAAATGACAGGTGGTTTTGTCACAATGGAGATGGCGAGAGCCTTAACGGAGATGGCGAACGGACACCGTATCAAAGGAACGGCACATCTGATCAAAGCGGCAGTGAAGAGAGATTAATGTAGAGGAACAAAAAATAAATTTTACACAAAACACACGTAAGGTGGCTATGGATTTTACATAGCTGCCTTATTTTTTTATGTATGGAAACAAATAAGATAAAAGTAAAATTGGAAGCGCCGATGGTGCAGGCGCGGTA
>ULNO01030789.1_pt1 | contig 13296 bp, 15 predicted proteins | sample 1951961 | NCBI WGS metagenome assembly ULNO01 (sample SAMEA4835581, study PRJEB28245) | human gut metagenome | biome: gut microbiome; material: fecal sample | place: Denmark | collected 2008
GCTAAAAATCAAATAGTTATAAAACATATTTTTTAGTAAGGTCGGAAAAGAAAGCAAAGAAAAGCATATTTGGAAGGGAGTTACGTTACCAAATCGTAACTCACCTTCAAAACCCCAAAAAGGAATATAATAGATTAGTTTTCAACCTGTTGCCTACTTTTGCATAACCTCAAATAACTCAACAGTAAGTAAATTTGTAACTAAAAAAAGTTGAGTTATGAGAAGTACATTCAAAGTGTTATTTTACACAAAAAAGCAGTCAGTAAAAAACGGTAAGGCACCTGTAATGGGCCGTATCACCATTAACGGAACCCAAGCTGGTTTCAGTTGTAAGAAAGAAGTGTCCCTTACGTTGTGGGACGTGAAAGCCAACCGGGCAAAAGGTAAATCCGAAGAAGCCCGCACTCTCAATCAGGAGCTTGATAATATCAAAGCTCAGATTACCAAGCACTATCAGTATATTTGCGACCATGACAGTTTTGTCACGGCTAAGAAAGTCTATAATCGTTACGTCGGTTTCGGTGAAGATTGCCACACGCTTATGGCACTTTTCAAAGAGCAACTTGAATCGTATAAGGAAAAGATAGGCAAAGGAAAAGCGGAAAGCACCTACCGTGGACTGGTTGCCGACTATAAAAGCCTCCTGCTTTTCATGAAAACCAAAAAGGACATCGAAGATATAGCTATTGATGAACTTGAAAAACCGTTCATTGAGGATTATTACACATGGATGCTCGGAACAGCAGGAAATGCAAACGCTACGGCTTTTAGCCGTGTCAACACTCTGAAATGGTTATTGTACATCGCACAGGAAAGAGGTTGGATAAGAGTCCATCCGTTTGTATCTTTCGAATGTGTACCCGAATACAAAAGACGCTCTTTTCTTTCCGAAGAGGAACTGCAAAGAATAATTCATGTAGAACTGAAATACAAGCGTCAGCGTGCCATGCGCGATATGTTCCTATTCATGTGCTTCACCGGTCTTGCCTATGCCGACCTGAAAGCCATAACTTATGACAATATCCATACTGATTCCGACGGCGGCACATGGCTGATGGGAAACCGTATAAAGACAGGAGTTGCATACGTTGTAAAATTATTGCCGATTGCTATCGAACTGATTGAAAAATACAGAGGTGTGGATGAAAAGAAAGATTCCCCCGATTGTGTTTTCCCCGTAGGTGAATATAACACCATGTTCCTAAGCCTCAGAATCATAGGCAAGAAATGCGATTGCCGGGTCGAAGTCACCCCGCATATCGGCCGCCATACTTTTGCCGTTCTTGCCATCCTCAAAGGGATGCCGCTGGAAACCCTGCAAAAGGTATTAGGACATAATTCCATTCTTTCCACACAGATATATGCCGAACTTATCAACCCGAAAGTCGGTGAGGATACTGACAAACTGTGTGAGAAAATCGGTCATGTTTACAAACTTGCCATGTAACATGACAATAAAAAGAAACGTCCTCCAAGCAATTTGCCGAAGGACGTTTCTTTTCTCTTTTTATTTTCTGAACCGTCTGAAATCCCTGTAATTCTTTCTCAGCACTTCATACAGCCCGCTTTCGGGATATAGCAGTTTCCCACCGATTGTGGTATAGGGCACCGTTTTTTCATCCCTCAGCGTTTGCAGCGTGCGCCGTGAGATGTGCAGCATGGCGCATACATCGTCCCCGGTCAGGTAATGTTCATCCGCAATCGTCGGGCGTATCCGTGCAGTGGCATCCTCCACCGCTTTGCCTGTCCTTTTGATCCATCCGGTCAGTTCCTTGAACTCTTCCGAATCTTTTGTGATAATCTCCGCCATACCTTTACTTTCTTTTGGTTAGTCCGCTTTCCAAAATCTCCTGAATATCCACTTCCCGGTAGAAGAATTTCCCTCCTACATTCGAGTAAGGGATAAGTCCGTTATCCCGATAGTTTTGCAGGCATCTTTTCGATATGCCCAGTGCCAGACATACGTCCTGTGCATCCATTCATTTGTCCGGTGCGGGCGGGGCAATCCTTTTCTGAAAGTCACCCATTTGAACGGCCAGCGTGCTGACCAGCTTTCTCAATTCCTGATACGCACTCGTTTCAATAATCGTCAGTTCCATACTAAAATCATTTTTAAGTTTCTGAATATGCGGCAAAATAAAGCACATCTTGCATATCTTCCAAACGTCTGAAATCAAAGTCACCCGTTGGCGTGCATTGGCCTGACAAAACAAAAGCCCGTCCCTGCATCCACGCAGCAACGGGCCTTCCATCCTTTTATCTGTCTTTCGTTACCCTACATCTTTCTGCCTTTACTCTTTTTCGGTATTTCTTTTTCAACCTTCATTTTCGGAGCAGCATCTTCTTTCTGCCGTGTATGGGGAAAATACTCATGCAACAGTTTTCCGGCCAGTTTCTTCGCCTTCTCCTGCATCTCGTCATACACATTCCATCTGTCCCGGCCCAGCAGCTTGTTTTCAATCCTTTCAAATTTCTCATGAAAACTGAAATTATCAGGATACTCATCTATTAACCCGTCCCTCGGATAACCTTTGTCCATGATATAGAGCAAAGTCATCCGGTCATAATTATCCATGCTCCGGGCCAAGCCAAGCCCCTTCTCATTGTCCGTCAGCCGGGCATAATTCTCCCATGTGGGCGAAAGGTCATAGATCTCTTTATCCGTAACGCTTTTCAAAGCCGATTTATCCAAGAAGGCATCCGCCGGAATCTTTTCCAATGGCAGCAGACTGTCGTAATTATCATAACAGCGGTTTATCTTCCCCGCCATCAGCGAAGGCCATCCCCGAAGCTCATACACCGTCAGCGACCTGCCTTCAAAATCCGGTTCGAAGAAACGCCTCTCGATATTTGCTTCCATAAAGGCTCCGTATTGGTGGTTTCCTTCATAGTCCCGGCTAAAAAGCAACACTCCCTTATCCGTTTCAACACCCGTATAATACGTGTTCCCGTGCTTCAAATCATCCAGCATATCCGCCACCGCTACAGGTGATGCCTTTATTTCCGCCCACATTTTCGGCGTGAGCCAGCGGGTATAAGTCTCATCCTTCGAGAACGGGTCTATCTCATTTCACAGGCAATATACCACTTCCGACAATCGCTGGTATCTCTGCAACATGATCCCATGCCTGTCCATCGTCTTTTCCAGCCTTTTCAGGTAATCCTCATTGTTCCCTTCCTGCAAAGGAGGTACGATACCCATATCGGGCACATTATAATACATCAGGCCCATAGCCGGCATTTCCTCGCTTTTCAATGCCTTTTCCACATCCTCCTGCATGAACTCCTGAAAACCTTCCTCTCCCGTACCTTTCATGCTGATATGCACAGGATTGAAAAATTTGTCCACCGTTATATATACGCTGCCGCCTTTTATCGTTCCGTTCTGTTCATTTTCCATAAATCAAAGAATTAAATGTTTATACTCTGTCCTTTCTTTTTAAACGGTATCCTCGTCTTCGCTTCCGTTTCTGGGAACCGTGCATTATCCGGTCGTGTAACCAGCAGCGAGACAATCCGTTCCTGCTCCTTTGAGAGTGGCGCACGCATCAGTTGCAAGTTTCTCAGCCGGTTGAAGTTTCTCAGTGTGGGTGCCATGCCGCACCGCTTCGTACAAATCCCGTATCGGAGTATATCCAGTGAAGCAGTCTTGCAGTCGCCAATCTCTACCCGGTACTTTGCATCCAACGGTGCCACCTCATGGAATCTCAATTCCTCCGGCTTTCGTTTCCCGTCGAAGAAGTGTTCTGTCAAATCGTTCAGAAATTCTTCCAATGCCTTGTCCCCTTTATCTGTTTTTCCCAGCAGCAATACCTTCTGTCCGTATTCCACTGCCGTACACGTAGGAAAAGCCGCCAGTCCGTTCCTTATCACGTCCCCGTCCATTCCGAAACGGTGTCCCAGCCGCTTGTAATCCGCATTTTCAAGCAAAGCCGTATGTTCCGCCGATGATGACAGTTGCACAATGCCCCTTTCCTCACAGAATGCTGCATCCCTCAGCCTTACCACACCCGAAGGATGAATCCTTTCCCGTTCCAGCACCGGGCACAACCGTTCCAGATAATCCGCATTGTCAGTTCCGAGTATGGGAGGAATCAGACTTTTTCCCCTGAAATCGAAACGGAACATTCAATGGTCGGGTACAAACTCCCTGCTTGCGGTATGAAACCGCACGTTATTGCTGATATATCGGGAGAATCCTTCTTCTCCCTGTCCCCGCATACTCAGGTACACGGGCCGGTAAAAGGCGTCCAGTGTCATATACAGGCTGCCGCTTTCCACCGCTTGCATTTTCTTCTTTTCCATAAATTCTATATGATTAGTTGTTTCTTTTCCTTTTTGTCGGGAGTAATGGAGGCGACATGCTTCGCTTGCCGTTGAACGTTATTCCATTTCTGTACAGGAGTTTCCCCTATGGGGTCTGTATCGAATGATTTACCAGTCTTTTGTTCTTTAGAATGTTGATAGGAAGCAGTTTGCATTCTTTCTGTTTTTTCCACCCGGTTGATATTTCCGCTCAACTTAAATTCACCGTCCGTTATATGGAACTCCGATTGCAGAATATCCCTTGCCATGACCTTCGCTTCCATCTGCAAGGCCGCATAGCCGAAATCATGTGCCGACATCGGCGCCGATTGCCGCGCCTTGATACTGTCACCCAACTTTTCAGCCAAATCTCGAAACTCATACTCATAACTGAACGGATGAAAATAGTCTGCCGCCACATGACCGGCATATCCGTTTTCCGAAATATAAAGCAGAGAGGCCACATCATAATTGCGTGGAGAAATGCCCAAATTGAAATCTTTGGTTAATCGGTCAAAGTTGTTGTAATCCGGGCGAAGGTCGTATTTGTTCGTGCAGACAGCACCTTCCAGCATCTCTTTTCCTGCCATTTTCTCTTCAGTAAAGCTGAACTCCGATTTTCGCAGTTGCGTACCGGCAGTGCGCAAGTCGCTTTTTACCAGCTTGTCAATGCAGTTGTCCGCCAGTTCCGCTACTTGTCGGGAAGGCGTCTCTATCTCGTACAGTTTCAGCGTTTCCGTCTCTTTGGAGAAATTGAAAAAGCCGTCTGCCAGATGTTGCAGATAGCTGTTGCGGGCTTTCATGCCCTTTTCACTGTCCGAGAAGAACAGTACGCCCTCATCCGTTGCCACGGCATACATCCGTTTTTCTTCGCCCGGCAGTTTTCCGTTGTTCCAGCCTTCCGCCTCGTTATGGCGTATAAACTCCCGATACCCACTGTCCTTTTGCAGTGCCGCAGGCGATGTCCGGCGGCTGAACAGTTTCAATCCCGCTTTCAGCGTGTAAGCCGCATCCCGTAACGGAATCTGTTTTCCCGTCACCGCCTTGTGTTTATGGGTAGCCGGAACCAGCTTGTGAAAATACCAGTTCGCTAAATCGCCCCGTCGGGAAGGTATTTTCCCCTTATCCGCAAAATCCGCTTTCAGAATCGTTCAGCCGGGCAGATAGGCCCGTTTATCAAATTCCTTCACCATTTTTCCGATATAATCCTCATACGCTTTCGGGGTTGCATCACCCGTGCGAACATCCACCGGCGTATTTTTCTCGTCCATCGTAATGAACACGCTGCCCGGTTCAGCAGCCGGACGTTCCGGTAGACGAAACCTCCAGCGTGCTATCCAATCTTTCAGTAGTCCCATAACTTGAAATATTTACAGAAGTTTATAGCCGCAAAGAAAACGCTTTGTCCACCAATCCGCAATACGGCAAACACGCAAGTCGTTCGTTGGCGGCTGTTGGCGTGCAATCCTTACGCCAGCCGCTTGTCCAGCATTTGGTTATAGCTTTTGCGCAGGGAGTCGATAAACGGAGTGGTGTCCGTGCAACGGTCGAATACTTTGCCCCGTTTAGTGTACAGTGCGTTTATTTTCAGGTGAAATATTTCTTCAAATACCCGGATGACATCCACCACTTTCAACTCTCTGCCTTCCACTGTTCCTATCACTCCGGCAGCCATCAACGCAGCCACCAGTTCTATCAGGTCACTGTCCGTGCCGTTCCAGGTCAGCGTAACAACGGCTTTCCTGCAACTGTTTCCCAGCACCGTTTCCGTCTTCAATCCGGGCAGCATGCCGCCATGCCTGAACGAATCCTTTATCATTTCCGCTTCCGCATCCAGCAGCGCCAACGCCTTGCCGATGAATACGTCGTACAACACGTGTCTTTGTCCTTCCACCATGCCGTTGCAGATACGTTGTATGAAAGCCAGTTCTATTTTTGTGTAATTAAGTCGTCTGAGCCGTCTCATTAGGTCTTCGTCTTGCGGTAGACCGGTAAGCTGGTCTGCGAAATCGTCATAGGCCGCAGGCAATTCTCCCGGCACGAGTTCCGAACCTGCCATATAAGAAGTGAACATATTGAATAGCAGTGTATTTGTCAACGTTCTCATGGTATTGAAATTTAAAGTTTAAAACTGTTTCCGGTTTTTACCGTCACTTATCATAACCATGAAGGACAAGTGATATGCCATAGAAAGAGTTATACGTTAATTCGTTAAAAATAAACGTATTACAAAATCACACTTCAAATATGTGTCCGTGTTTATTATCCCCATTAAACACAACGTGTGCAAAAATGTGGACACATTTAATTTAAACCGTACTTTTTCAGTTTCAAATAGAGCGTACTTCGGGATATGCCCAATAGCCGTGCGGCTGCTTTCCGGTCATTACCCGTAGTTTCCAACGCTTTTTCTATCGCTTCCAATTCCGTCCGCTCCATATCCAGTCTGTAATCATCAGAGGGTTTTACATCCACCGGAAGGCTGATGTCTTCGAGAGTAATCCAGTCATCCTGTGCCAATACACATGCACGCCTCACCACACTTTTTAACTCACGGATATTGCCCGGCCACGAATAAGTCTTGAAAGCTTTTCTCACGTCCCGGTCAAATCCTTTTATATTCTTTTCCAGTTCCTCATTCGCAAAAGAAAGGAAGAAACCGGCCAATGGAATAATATCCTCTTCGCAATTTTTCAACAATGGAACATGAAGCGGAAACTCATTCAACCGGTGGAAAAGGTCTTCCCTGAACCGTCCCTCGCTTATCGCCTGTTCCAGGTCCTCATTAGTGGCTGCCAACAGCCGTATGTCAGCCTGCATTTCCTCCTTTCCACCAACGGGTCTGTAACGCTTCTCTTGCAAAGCACGCAGTAGCAATACCTGCGTTTCCATGTTCAGATTGCCAACCTCATCCAGAAATAATGTCCCATGATTGGCAGTGGCAAACATACCGGTTTTGTCTTCAATCGCTCCCGTAAAAGCTCCTTTTTTATGTCCGAACAATTCCGAGGCGGCCAGTTCCCGTGGTAATGCCCCACAATCCACCGCTACAAAAGGAGCGTCCGAACGTCTGCCGAGTGTATGTATCTGCCGTGCCACCCATTCTTTGCCCGTACCCGATGCGCCACGTATCAATACGGATAAGCCGTCTGCGGGAGCCACTAAACGCACCATTTCCTGAAGTTTCACTGCCGACGGACTTTTACAAACGTAGAAAGCCTGCTCCGGCCTTTTTACCTTGCGTCCCAATAGTTCACGGATGACACTAAGCACTTTTTCCGTTTGTACGGGTTTAGGTAGATAATTGTCTGCCCCTTTCTTCACGGCTTCCACGGCACCGGGTATATCCCCGTACCCCGTCATAATAAGAAAAGGCATACGGTAACCACGTGCCTTCATCCATTCGAGTAGTTCCACACCATTACAGTCGCCGAGACGAAAATCAGACAAGACCAAATCTACCTTATGAGTACTTAAAAACTCCTTTGCGGCATCTACTGACAACACGTAACGGGCATCCATTCCTTTTTTTATCAGCCAGTTGGCGGTAGTACGTGCATATATCCGGTCATCCTCTACTACTAATATGGTTCTCATCAGGTTCCTCCTTTAATTCTTTCGCTTTTTTTACAGCGTGTACCACTGCTTCCATCAGTATTTTAATCCGCCCGTCCAACTCTTTACACCATTTTTCAGAGGACAGTGAAGCCAGTTCTTCCAGTTCACGCAAGGAAACGTTGATGCGTATCATCCCCCACAATGGGGCAGCTTTATGTATGATATGCTTCAACCGCATATAATCTACCATGCCCAAAGCATCCCGCATTTCAGAGAGTTCCTTTTCCGTGTCCTCAATGAACATATCCAACATTTCATTTATGTTTTCTTCACCCTCCATGATAGCTGTAAAATTTGTTCTGTCTATACGTGAAGTAACCGACATTAATTCTTCCGGTGAGAAAGGTTTGTGCAGGCAACCCGCAAAACCGGCATGTTTGAAATGTTCCGGTTTTGCGCCCGCTTGTGCGGTTACGGCCAGTACGGGAATCGTTTTTGTCTGTTGGAGATTGCTGCTTCGGAGTAAGACCAATACCTCATATCCGTCCATTTCCGGCATCCGCATATCCGTTAGTACGAGGTCATAACGGTTGTGACGCAACGCTGCTACCAGTTCACCCACATTCAGACAGCAGTCACATTCTATCCCATAGCGTGCATACATCTTTTGGGTTACATCCAATTGCATCCGGTCATCATCTATTGCCAAAATCCTCATTCCTGAAAGTTCGCCACATTCCGGAAATCTCTTTGTCATATCTGCCAGTCCTTCCGTTTCAGGCATGGGTAAGCATACCTCGAAAGTACTGCCGTGCCCCGGTGTGCTTTGTAAACGGATAGTTCCTTGCAATAATGTCACCAGCTTATAGGTTATCGCCAGTCCCAACCCGAAACCTTGTTCCGCACCCGGTGCTTCACCTCGCTCAAAGGCGGTGAATATCTGTTCCTGCTTTTCCTTGTCAATACCTATACCCGTATCCCTAACAAAGAATGATAGTTTTCCGGCATGGTATTGTGCACCTATGTGTATATATCCGGCACGGGTAAATTTTATGGCATTTGAGAGAAGGTTATTGAGTATTTGCACCAACCGTCTGCAATCTCCCTCGACAAGTATATCCGAATCTGTTACCTCCGTAGTCAGGCCCAGCCCTTTTCTTTCTGCCATCGGCAGGAACGAGCGAGCGGTGTCTTCAACCGTCCGTCCCGGGTGAAAGATTTCTTTTTCCGGCTGTTCCTTTTCCGCTTCCAGCCTGTAATAATACAGCAGGTTGTTTGCCAGTCCGATAACATGCTGGGAGGCATGCAGAATATTCGTTGCATATCCTTTGCACTGTTTCAGACTCTTTTCGTCTTGTAATAATTGCGCGTATTCGCTGATAGTGCCGAGCGGAGCACGCAGGTCATGGCTTACCGTCAGTATAAGGTTCCGTCGTGCAGTCAGCAATTCACGGTTCCGGCGGTCGGAAGTTTCCAGTTCCTTACGGTAGATGAATTTATGTGTAATATCCCGATGGATTACAATATAAAATACGATCACTAACAGTACCGCCATAACTGCTGCTATGGAGATGATACGGAACAAGTGTTCCCGTTCCCCTATAATATGTTCGTGTTCCCACTTCATTTTCAACATGGCATCCGCTTCAAATTCGTGGATTATTTTGCTCAGTTTGCCGTTTAACTCAATATTACGTTGTCGCAAACTGTCGGTGTAAATCTTCAACTGCCTTTGGAATTTCTCTTGCTTGGCTTCGACCTCACGACCAAAAGAGTACAACATCGCTGATGTTTTGTCCATCAGCGGTGGTGGTATATCTTTCTGTTTCTTTCGGAACAAGCCCAATAAGCCGCCCTTCTTCTTCGGTGTGGGTGTGTTCTCCCTTTGTACTTGCAAAGCGAAGTCAGGAATGCGTTTCCGGATCAGTTCGTCCGTTTCATCTTGCGCTGAGAGCGTTTCCTGCACTTTACACAAATGCTGCTCTTTTTCTTCGAGCAGCATACACACGCTGTCTATCCGCACCTGTTGTTCGGAAGTAGGGTAATAGATTTTCAGCATGTTTAATGTAGCGACTGCTTCGAACCGCTTTGTACGGTAGGAAGCCAATGCCGCCGTATCCCCGGATAACAGCAGGTCATCGCTGAAAGAAAGGTTCAAAAGCTGCTCGAAAATGCGGTTGATGATTGTACGCTTTTCTTGCACGATGCGCTCTGCCGCATTCAAGCTGATTACCTGCTGATTACCTTTCCACACGACAAATACGATCATACCCAGCAACACGATTAGCAAAATATAGCCGGAGGCTATTTTCAGCCGAAGCGGTAAAATAAAGTTATTAAATCGTATTTGTTTTGTTTTCATTCACTAATATCTGACTTGTTTAGTATACCGGAGAGTTGATACGAGTCAGTCCTCCGGTATAAGTTCCCTTTTTATCACATTAGTTTTTCGCGACAAAAGTATTATTCACCCAAAATGTTCAGAGCTATTTCCGGATTGACCGGCAGATAAAATTTATTATCGCCGTTCAACCGGATATAGGCTTCGTCACCCAACACTTTCTTCATTTCTTTCTGCATTTCGAGTGAGAGCTTGTTTATTTTCTCCACCAACTGACGGACATCTCCGGCCGGTAAACGGACGGAGGGTTCACCGTTCGGCAAAGCAGTCAACGAATAATCGGCAAATGTTTTTTCCATCTCGCCCAATATTCCGATGTGCGTTTGTTTCAGTTCTGCCGATTCATCGATGCCTAAAATATGTTGGATTATGATTTCCAGTTCATCGGCAACCGGATGTGGCGGATTATTGCCCGTTACATGTTGCATCTGATAATAATCTAATAGTTTATAATCCAGCGAGTCAGGAGAAAGTCCTTGCATGGCTGTATGCCCCATGTGGGCAAACAGACAGCGTGCGTAAGCTTGCGCGTATAGGAGCGGGAGAAAATTGATATAAAAATCCACTCCCCATGTACCATAAGTCGTAACCGTGGCTAAGTATCCATGCGGACGGCTCTTTCCAAGTGGATAAGAGGTGTACGTTTCGGTGGCATACATAAATCGGTTTGCTGCCTGATGGCAAACTCCGGTTATTCCATAGGTGAGACCCGCAGTATCGGGAAATCCGGGTATACTGCATCTGTATTTATCGGCTTTACAATATGCTTTCTTACCCGTAGAGGTCACACAGAGCACAGCTCCTTCATCATGGATGTCGCCGGCCGAAAAACACAAGAAATACGAATTCTTATTAGTACAGTATACGAATGTATGATCTGCTATCTCAGCCACAATATCATCAATAATTGGAATGGGAAGATCTACCGGTCTTGCCCAGCCTTGAAAAGTATCTACTGTTGCCATAATTATTTGTTATTAAATGTTTATAATCTGGTTTATTGTCGCCCGTTCTGTTCGCTGTCCTCCTTTCTGTGACGGACGGGGGGTGATGTATCGTTTCATTCCGTAGCTTCCGAAAGGTAAGTTTTTAACAACTTCTCAATCGTATCTTTCTCAATGCGTGTGCGTTCCAGCTCTTTTATCAATCGGTCATGTTCGCGGAGGTATTCCACTATCATCATGTTGCAGTTCCGCTTCATGCGGCGGCAATGCAGGTACATCAGGAGCACAGCCGCCAGCGAGCAGCAGACAATGACCGAAGCGATAAGAAGTGCGTAATCGTTCATACCTATATTCTTATTCCGCCGTCACCGGATCTTTCTTCTCGGTGCTCCACGGTCTTATCCAGCAACTGGCCACTACTCCGGTGCGGGTGATGGTGACCTCGTAGATGTACTCGTGTCCGGGTTCCAGCGTTATAGCCTCTACATTCCAGGTAAAGGTTTCACCGCCGTCGGTGGTGAAGTCTACCGCCAACTGCCCGTCGGCATACGCGCCCGACAGGATAATGGCATCGTAGGTGGCATGGAAACCTGCCGGAACGGTAGCCGCCTTGCGCGGAACAATATCCGCGGGTGTTTCAGGTGCGGCTCCCAGTGTGCCGGTGGCAAGGTCGAACCCGCTGTGGGTGTTCATGCCATGGATGGTGACAGTGCCAGCGTCAAGCACCTCGGGAGCCCCCACGCTGGCGTCCACCTTGCAGTTCATCGTCAGTTTCGCAAGGCAATGACCAAAAGTAAGGGCAACGGTTGTATTCTCCGATTTTCGGTAACCGCTACCGCTATTGTCCGCTTTGGCCCACATCAGGTCGGTGGCGGCTTGCGTGACGTCGGTCTGGGTGGTGGCTATCTCAAGGTCGAGGTGGGTGTCGAGTTTCGCACCGTCCCGGTAGGGATAGTAGGCGATGAAGTCCACGGCATAGTTGTCGTCCATCGGGTAGTAGATTTTGTGGCCGATGGCGGGAGTAAAGGCACCGTCGCCTTTGCCGGTGACGTACTGTTTGTTTTCGGCTGTTCCTGCAATGGACGTTGCACCGTGGTCCACCATGAAGATGCCGATTTTGTCCATGGCCGCCCACTCGGTGCCGGCGGCGCGGGTTTGGGGTGTTGCCACGGCTTCGCGGCCGATGCCGACGGTGAAGCGTACTGCACCGTCATTCACATTCACTTCTTCGTTCTTGTCGCACGAAGCGAGGCAAACTGCTGCCAGCGTGCTCAACATGATAATTGTCTTTTTTGATTTCATCTGATTGATAATTTTTAGTATATTATACATACATTCTGTCGTTTTCATCATTTATTCCTTTACCAGTCACCGGGCGTCACCGTGCCGTTCTTCAGCGGGTCGAGGGTGTAGGTAACGCCGTTGTATGCCCCGTTGGTACGACCGAGGGTGTAGGCGTTGCCGTCGAGGGAGACTTTGGATTCGTCCGATATCCCCGCGAAATAATATCCACCTTCGGCGGGGACGGATATGGAACAACTGTTCAGGTCTATACTGGTCATATCACTAAGGTTCCACTTGTTAAAGCATGTTATATTATCAAGCGAGAGTTCGGCCTTGTTTGTAACGTGCAGACGGGCAGACCTGTGCTCAAGGCTGATGGTGAGCGGGATGCCGGGAGAGTAATTCAGGCTGCTTCCTATCATCACGTCCGTGGCATAATCCAGAGAGAGGATGCCGTCGACGGGGATGCTTTTGCCGAGATAGAATGCTTCGACAACTACCGAACCGGAGGTGCCGTCGAGGACCTCGGCGGGCCAACGGAGGTGACGGTGGAAGCCGGAGTAATAAACGTCATGGCTGTCTACGGGCTTGATGCCGGAAGTATTGAGGTCGATGGAATCCTGCACGGAGAGGGGGAGCCACCCGGCACCGTTGTAGCGGAGGGCTGAGATGTAATTTTTACTTTCCGGTTGGAGTGCTCCGGCCGGAGTCCACGAGAATTTGGCTTTGAGCCAGATGACATCGCCCGTTTCCCACTGCGCGGCACCGGGGGTCTGGATGGCACGGGTGGCGGGGAGGGTGGTT
>ULNO01025249.1_pt1 | contig 13242 bp, 10 predicted proteins | sample 1951961 | NCBI WGS metagenome assembly ULNO01 (sample SAMEA4835581, study PRJEB28245) | human gut metagenome | biome: gut microbiome; material: fecal sample | place: Denmark | collected 2008
CGTATGAACATAGCGATGATCTGATAAGAAAGTTCAAGGAAGAAGAGGTGTATGATAATATCATTCCACAGATACGGGATGTGGAGTTGAAATACAGAATATATTTAAAACTATCGGAATAGATTTCAGTGAGATTTTAAGCAAATCTTAAGAAGAAATCATTGTTTATAGGTTTACAAGTTTCCTTTTATTTGATAAAATTCTATTTTGGTATGTAAGAATAAAATAGGTGTCTTAATATTTTGAGATACGGTCACATTAGGAGGAAATGATGAGTTTTATTAACACGGTGTTTGGTATTCCACTTGGATATGTCATGTGGGGATGCTATCAGTTGGTGAAAAACTATGGTTTATCAATCATTCTGTTTACATTGGTCAGCAAAATCGTCATGCTGCCGGTATCTATTATGGTACAGAAAAACAGTATTCGAATGATACAGATCCAGCCACAGATAAATGAGATTAAATATAAGCATGCAGGTGATAAAGACCGCATTGCGGATGAACAGATGGAGTTATTCAAAAAGGCACATTATAGTCCAATGCTTGGTATGGTGCCAATGTTATTACAGATTCCATTGGTTCTTGGTCTGATTAATGTCATTTATAATCCAATGCAGCATTTGATGCATATCAAGACATCTGTCTGTGATCAGATCGTGGCAGCTACCTGTTCTCTGATGGGTGTAGATCAATTGGGGAGCGGCGCACAGCTTCAGGCAATGGCAGCATTGCAGAATCCGGATAACTTAAGCTTTTTCCAGAGTGCATTGACAGGGACAGGCATTGATATTGAGGCGATCGCAGCACAGGCAGCTACGATTAACACACATTTTCTTGGTCTGGATCTGTCTGTAGTGCCACACATTACTGTATTGGCATGGATCCTTCTTATTCCACTGTTCAGCTGTCTTTCTACTGTTTTACTTTGTGCATGCCAGAATCAGGCGAACGTGTTGCAGAAAGAGCAGGGTGCTTTGGGACAATGGGGAGTAACAATTTTTACAGTTGCATTCTCAACATATTTTACATTCCTGGTTCCGGGTGGAGTTGGTTTGTATTGGATTTTCAGTAACTTGTTCTCCACAGCGTTGATTTACATTTTAAATGCAGTTTATAACCCGAAAAAATATATTGATTACGAGGCGTTGGAGGAAAGTAAACGTCTGCTGGCAGAACAGAAAGCGGTAGAGGATGCCTATAAGAAAAAGATGGCTCCTTATAAGGCTAAGGAAAAAGAGGACTATAAGAGGTTTTTTGCCAAAGACAATGAAAATAAACAGTTAATGTTTTATTCTGAATCCTCAGGATTTTATAAATATTATCGTGGAATGATCGAAGAGTTATTGGAAAACTCGGATATTGTGATCCATTATGTTACAAGTGATCCGGAAGATCAGGTTTTCCAGATCAGGCATGAGAGGTTTAAAGCATATTATATCGGAGAGATCAAACTGATCACTCTGATGATGAAACTGGACTGTGATATTGTTGTTATGACAATGCCTGATCTTGAAACTTATCATATCAAGAGAAGCTATGTAAGAAAGGACATGGAGTATATTCATGTGCCACATAGTATTGACAGTATGAATATGACGTATCGAAAGGGAAGTATCGATCATTTTGACACTATTTTCTGCGTAGGTCCACATCATAAAGATGAGGTAGAGAAGATGGAAGAAACCTATGATCTTCCGCATAAAGTATTGTTAAACTGGGGTTACTGCCTGCTCGATGATATGCGAAAAGATTATGAGTCAAAAGAAAAAGTGATCAATGAACAGAAAACTATCCTGATCGCTCCGTCATGGCAGGAAGATAATATTGTGGATTCCTGTCTCGAGGATATTTTACAGAAATTGCGGGCTACAGGATATAAGGTGATCGTGCGTCCGCATCCACAGCATGTAAGACATATGCCAGAGAAGATGCAATTATTAAAAGATAAGTTTGCAGAAGATAAGAATATTGAAATCCAGACAGATTTTTCTTCGAACGATACAGTATTTAATGCAGATCTGATCATTACAGACTGGAGTGGTATTGCATATGAATATGCGTTTACAACATTGAGACCGGTATTGTATATTAATACGCCGATGAAGATCATGAATCCGGAATATGAGAAAATTGGGGTTGTGCCAATTAATATTTTCATGAGAGACAGCATCGGATGCAGCCTGAATCTGGATCAGTTAGACCGTGTAGCAGATGAGGCAACGAGATTGATCGAGCAGAGAGATTTATACCACGATAAGATTGATGCTTTTGTGAAACAATATGTATATCATTTGGGAACCAGCGCAAAAGTTGGAGCCAATTATATAAAATTACGTTTAAAACAAATTCATTCAGAAGAATAAAGGAGAAAAGATTGATGAAAAATTTAATGAAACAGATTACAAAGAACGGAAGAATTTTTTGGGTGACTTATTTTACTTTCTTTCTTATTTTGGCAATGCCAACGCATGCATGGGCATATGTTGATCCGGCAACCTTAACTTATGTAGTTCAGATTATTGCAGGCGTTTTTATTGCGGGTGGTGTTGCAGTTGGTGTATACTGGAGAAAAATCAAGAAGCTTTTCTCTAAGGACAAAACATCTGTTAAGAAGCATGAGTCAACAGAGCAGGAAAGAAATGCAGCAGCAGCAGCGGCTGAGGAATTTAACGAAGACAAATAGGAATCGTATCATTCAGAGAGAGGAATACAAATGAATATCAAGAGGAATATTTTATTAAATCCGGGACCGTCAACAACAACGGACACGGTAAAAATGGCACAGGTTGTGCCTGATATCTGCCCAAGGGAAGATGAATTTGCTGAAATGATGAGACAGATGAGGAAAGACCTTGTGAAGATCGTACACGGAGATCCTCACAAGTATACTTCAGTTCTGTTTTGTGGTTCCGGCACATTGAATCTGGATGTATGTGTAAATTCACTTCTTCCAGAAGGAAAGAAGATTCTTGTTATAAATAATGGCGCATATAGCAGCAGAGCAGTTGAAATCTGCGAATATTACGGATTAGATCATATCAATCTGCAGTTTCCAATCGATGAACAACCGGATCTTAAAGTGGTTGAGAAAACGATGAAGGAAAATCCGGATATTGCTGTAGTATATACAACACATAATGAAACCGGTACGGGTGTGGGAAATCCGATTCGTGAGATAGGAGCAATTGCGCATGCACACGATGCGATTTTTATTGTTGATACGACTTCGACATATGCAATGGTTCCAATCGATATTGAAAAGGACAATATCGATTTTTGTATGGCATCTGCACAAAAGGGATTGATGTCTATGACAGGATTATCTTTTGTAGTTGGTAACGAAGAAATCATAAAGAAATCCAAGGATTATCCAAAACGTTCCTATTATTGTAATTTATATCTACAGTATGAATATTTTGAAAAAACGGGTCAGATGCATTTTACACCACCGGTACAGACGGTATATGCTACCCGACAGGCATTAAAAGAGTATTTTGCTGAGGGAGAAGAGGCAAAGTGGGCACGTCATTCCAGAGTGATGAAAGCCATTCATGAGGGACTGAAAGAGCTTGGATTTAAAGAACTGATACGTCCTGAAATTCAAATTGGTCTGGTTGCGTCGGCAGTATATCCTGATGATCCGAATTGGAGCTTCCAAAAAGTTCATGACTATTGCTATGAGCGTGGATTTACGATTTATCCGGGAAAAGTGACGACTACTGATACATTTCGATTGTGTGCGTTAGGAGCCATCGATGTGGAAGACATTGAAGAGTTTTTTAAAGTGTTGAGGGAAGCACTTATAGAAAATAATATTCAAGTGCCGGTACAATACAGATAGTGAAAGGATACAATATGAAAACAGTATATATGTGTTTTGCTACAGACGTGATCCATGAAGGACATATGAATGTAGTTAAAAAAGCAAAAGAATACGGGAAAGTCGTAGCAGGTGTATTATGTGATGCAGAGATGGTCCGTTATAACCGTTTTCCGACAGTAAGTTTTGAAGAACGTATGGCAATGGTGAGAAATATTCCGGAAATTGATGAAGTGATTGTACAGGATAGGATTATGTATGATAATGTCATCAAAGAATTAAAACCGGATTATGTCATACATGGTGATAATTGGTGCGATGGACCGGAAAAGACGATTCGTGAAAATGTAATTGCTTTGTTGAAAGAATATGGTGGAGAGTTAATAGAGGTTCCATATACATATAATGAAAAAGTAAAGAAAATCGATGATCAGTTTAAGGAAAAACTGGCAATGCCGGAATATCGCAGGAAAAGATTAAGACAGTTGATAAAAACAGTACCAATTGTTAAAACGATAGAAGTTCATTCTGGATTAACAGGTCTTATTGCAGAAAAGACGGTAGTGGAACATGACGGTGGATTAGACCAGTTTGATGCAATGTGGATTTCCAGTCTTTGTGATTCTACTGCAAAGGGCAAACCAGACATTGAGCTTGTTGATATGTCTTCACGGCTGAGAACGATCGATGATGTTTTAGATGTTACCACGAAACCAATCATTTTGGATGGAGATACAGGTGGATTGATCGAACATTTTGTTTATAATGTCCGGACATTAGAACGTATGGGTGTTTCAGCAGTTATTATTGAAGACAAAACAGGCTTGAAAAAGAATTCTCTGTTTGGCACGGAAGTAGAACAGACACAGGATTCTATCGAAAATTTCTGCGCAAAAATCAGAGCTGGTAAAGATGTTCTTCGTACAGAAGAATTTATGATCATAGCCAGAATTGAAAGCTTGATTTTAGAGCGTGGCATGGAGGATGCGTTAACCAGAGCTTTTGCATATGTGGAAGCAGGTGCTGATGGCATTATGATCCACAGCAGAAAGAAAACAGCTGATGAGATAATCGAATTTTGTGACAAGTTTCGGGCAAAATATTCTGATATACCGATTGTTGTTGTTCCAACATCTTATAATTATATTACGGAGGCAGAACTGGCGGCTCATGGTGTAAATATTGTTATTTATGCAAATCAGTTAACCAGAAGTGCATTTCCGGCAATGGAAAATACAGCAAAAGAAATTTTGAAAAATCATAGGGCTCTGGAAGTGGATTCAAAACTTATGCCATTTAAAGATATTATTACATTGATAGATGAATTGTAATTTAAAAATGGATTACGAATATTGATGTAGTGGTATAATAACTTTTGATGAGGATAAAAGAGATGAGAGTAGAAACATTATTCGATATATTAGATTCTGATTTTTATACGGGAGTTCCGGATTCACAATTACAGGCATTATGTAATTTTCTGATCGATAAGTACGGAATTTCTGAACATCATGTGATAGCAGCCAATGAAGGAAATTGTACTGCACTAGCAGCTGGACATTATCTTGCAACGGGAAATGTACCTGTTGTATATATGCAGAACAGCGGTATTGGAAATATCATTAATCCGGTTGCATCTTTATTGAATGATAAGGTTTATGCAATCCCTTGTATTTTTGTGGTTGGCTGGCGGGGAGAGCCTGGTATTCATGATGAGCCACAGCATATCTATCAGGGTGAAGTAACCCTGAAACTTTTGGAAGATATGGATATTGCAACTTTTGTAATAGGAAAAGAGACATCGGAAGCCGAATTATATGCAAAGATGAAGGAATTCCGTAATGTTCTTACAAATGGAAAGAGCGTTGCTTTTGTAGTGAGAAAAGGTGCTTTGGAATATGGTAATAAAGTCGTTTATTCCAACGAATATCAAATGAAACGAGAGGAAGTTCTTGAACATATCGTTGCAGTAACTGAAAATGACCCGATTGTCAGTACAACAGGAAAAGCAAGCAGGGAATTGTTTGAAATCCGTGAAAGAAATGGACAGGGACATGAATGTGATTTTCTTACGGTCGGTTCTATGGGACATAGCAGCTCGATTGCACTTGGTATCGCTATGAGCAAAAAGAATGAAAAAATATGGTGCGTAGACGGAGATGGTGCATGTCTGATGCATATGGGTTCTATGGCAGTATTGGCAAGCAGAAAACCGGATAATATGGTACACATTGTGTTGAATAATACAGCACATGAGACTGTAGGCGGAATGCCGACTGTTGCAGGAAACATCAATCTTGTCACAATTGCAGAAGGCTGTGGATATCCTTATGCTATATGTGTTGATAATTTCGCTGATTTAGATAAGGAATTAAAAGCAGCGAAAGAAGCAAAGAGTCTCCGGTTTATCGAGGTGAAATGTGCACTTGGTTCCCGTGCAGACCTTGGCAGACCGACTACGACTGCGATTGAGAATAAAGAAAGATTCATGGAGAGATTGAGTTGAAATCATATATCGTAAAACAGAAGGACCTGGATAGTCGTATGCTATCCAGGTCCGGTGGCATTTTTGCAGCAATATCTGACCAGGTGTTAGCACAGGGCGGTGTGATTTATGGTGCAGGAATGGACAAAAATTTTAATGTTGTACACAAACGCGCTGTAAATGCGACAGAGAGAGATGAACTTAGAGGATCAAAGTATGTGCAGAGTGACATGCACAATGCATATCGGCTTGCCTGTGAAGATTTGAAAGCCGGCAGGTTGGTCCTGTTTACAGGAACTCCATGTCAGGTAGATGGGATAAAGGCTTTGTGTCCAAAAGGATGTGAGGAACATCTCGTTTGTATGGATATCGTGTGTCATGGTGTTCCAAGTCCAAGAGTCTGGAATGATTATAAGGCGTATGTGGAACGAAAATATCATGGGAAAATAGAAAAAATAGATTTTCGTAATAAGGAACGCTTCGGATGGTCTGATCATTGGGAAACAGTTACAATTAATGGGAAAGAGCATGACAGTCAGGTTTATATGAAGATGTTTTATGAACACACTTTTTTACGTGAGGCATGCTATGTATGCCCATATAAAAATCTGCAGCGTGTCTCGGATATTTCAATAGCTGATGCATGGGGGGTAGAGGCTGCTAACCCGGAATTTGACGATAATAGGGGAGTTTCACTTGTTCTTATTAATACACAAAAAGGAGAAAAATGGTTTTTGGATTCCCTGCAGGGGTGTGATTTTAAGGAGTGCGCTTTAGAAAAGTATATGCAGGAACCACTTAAAGGACCATTTAAAAAACCAGATAATACAGAAAATGTATGGAAAGAATATAACGAGGTTTCATTTGGAAAATTTGTAAAAAATCATTATAAAGAACCGTTTTTGTCAGTTGTCAAAAGAAGTTTGAAAAGAAAAATAAAGGATATGATACCGAAAGAATTTTGGAATCGGCTCAGAAGGTGGAGGTAATATATGGAAGAAAAAAGGCTGCCGGATTTATGCACAAAAAAGGATACCTGCTGTGGCTGTAGTGCATGTGCCACGATATGTCCGGTGTGTGCAATTTCGATGTGCCCGGATGAAAAGGGGTTTTTATATCCACTGGTAAATTCTGGTAAATGTATAAGATGCTATAAATGCGAACAAATTTGTCCGTTTAAAAAAAGATAATTTTTAATATATTCTTAAGTAGCTTTTCCATTCATAAATCATGTGCTACAATATTATCAGATTAACTATATATAGGGTAGTTATGAAAAATATTAAGATATGAGAGGTATTTACAATTGAAGAAAAGAGCACTTTTACTAGGAATGATGCTGACGCTTGCAGTAACTTCGGTAGGATGTGGTAAGAAAGAGGCAGATGCTAATATCACAGAACCGATTTATGAAGAATCCAGCGAAGAGGCAGTCGTTGGGGATGTTGTAGACAATGAGGAGGAAGAAGATCTTCCGGATGGTAAAGTCCGTAATGAGCTGACAGGAGAATTAATTGATGAGTCACTTGCAAATCAAAGACCGATTGCTGTTATGGTAGATAATGAATCAATTGCATTACCGCACTATGGTCTGACACAGGCAGATGTTGTTTATGAGATGATGAACAGTACTGAGAATGGCCGTATTACAAGATTCATGGCTTTAGTGAAAGACTGGGAGACATTAGAGCAGTTTGGAAGTATTCGCAGCGCAAGGGTAACAAACTGCATTCTGGCAGCAGAATGGAATGCTGTATTATGTCATGATGGTGGACCATTCTATATTGACGAATATATTGCACTTCCAAGTGTGGATGATTTTAATGGCGGATTTTCCCGTGTCAATAATGGAAAATCCAGAGAATATACAGAGTACATTGTTTCAGGTGATCTGGACAAAAAATTTGCAAGCACAGGTGCAAGCAAAGAGTATAATAAATATTATACAGAAAATCACTTTAAATTCGCCAAAGAAGACACTGATATTGCGGATGGAACATCTGCAGTTACAGTAGATATTCCATTTCCTCATAATGGCTCTTATTTGACATATGACGAGTCGGAGAAAGTGTATAAGTACTTTGAGTACAAGAAAGAGCATGTGGATCCACAGAATGGCAATGCTCAATTGAGTTTTAAAAATGTGATTTTACAGTGTACACCATTTGAATTACACAGCTGGGGTGACGGTGTATATGATCCAAACGGTTACATGTACTATAAAATCGAGAATAATAAGGGAACAGGTTATTATATTACAAATGGTAAAGCAGAAGAGATTACATGGTCAAAAGGTGGATTGACAGATAACACAAAATATTATGATGCATCCGGCAATGAAATTAAGATTAATATTGGTAAAACATACATTGCATTAGTTCCGGATGATGCATGGGGAGATCTTGTAGTAGAATAAGAAATTTCTTAGATATAATTAGTCCAGGGAAAACACAGGATAAATAGTGTTTTCCTTGGATTTTTTTGTTATAATGAATTAGTATGTGAAAGTTCTGACGCTTATAGAAAATATGAGGAATACAGATTATGAAAATAAAGACATCTGCAATAGTTTATGGAATCCGTTATATCAGAAGATTTGGGCTGCGCACTTTGATAATTAGAATTATAGAAAAAAAGAGAGAAAAGGATTCTGAGTATCAGAGTTTTTATCTGGAAACGAAAGCTTCTCTGGAACAGTTAGAGAATCAGAGGATGGAGGTTAGTCATTGGAATAAGAAAGAAAAGATCAGTATTGTGACACCTCTGTACCATACACCTGCGATTTTTTTGAGAGAATTAATCGAGTCAGTTTTAGAATCTTCCTATGAAAACTGGCAATTATGTTTTGCAGATGCAACGCAGGATGGAGAGGAAAATCAAATTGAAAATATTGTAAAAGAATACCAGAAAATGGATGAAAAATTAACAGGAAAAAAATCACGTATTTGCTATAAAAAGTTATCTCAAAATTATGGAATAGCAGAAAATACGAATCAGGCGTTAGCAATGGCGGAGGGAGATTACATTGCCTTTTTAGATCATGATGATATAATTACACCAGATGCATTATATGAGATGGCATTGGCAGCAAAATGTGCGAAGAAAACAGGGAAAGAGGCAAATATGTTTTATTCGGATGAGGATAAGGTCAATGAGAATAGAACGGCTTTTTTCGAACCTCATTTCAAACCGGATTTTAATCAGGATCTTTTGAATTCAAATAATTATATAACACATTTTTTGATGGTCAGCAGAGAACTGCTGGACCAGGTGGGCGGGATAAACAAAGAGTATGATGGGGCTCAGGACTATGATTTTATCCTAAGATGTACAGAACTTGCAGATAATGTGATTCATATTCCAAAGGTTTTATATCATTGGAGAGTACATGAGCGATCTACAGCAGCAGGTGCTGGAAGCAAGGATTATGCAATTGATGCTGGAAAATGTGCGATAGAATCGCATTTACAGCGGATGGGAGAAAATGGCAAGGTGGTTGTCACCCCTTATTTTGGCTTTTACAGAATAGAATATGGGATAAACACCGAAAATAAAACAGAAGATTACGTTTTGTTTGCAGATCAATCTTTGAAACCATTAAATGCAGACTGGAAGCAGATTTTATATGCAGATTGCAGCCGCAAAAAAATTGGAGTTGTAGGAGGAAAGATTTACGACAGACATCATCGCATTTATGAGGCTGCATTTTTTGAAAAAGGTGATTGGACAGGTGCTGCATGTGGTGAAAATGTATTTTCTGGCTTACGAGAAGGATATGGAGGTTATATGCATAGAGCTAATATACAAATGGATTGTGACAGGGTTTCTGAAAAATGTATGTTAGTAAAAAAAGAAGTGTTGGAACAGATTGAGGATTATGAACAACAAATCAGAACTCCGGAATTTTCGTATATAGTTTGCCAAAAAGCAAAAGAAATGGGATACAGAATTATGTATGAACCAGAAGTAAAAATGATTTTTAAATCATGAAAAAAAATGTATAATAAAATACGTATGTGCAAATGGTGTCAGGATTTGTCGTACAAAATAAGTAGGAAGCTCTTTTTTGTTGTGATATAATGGAATTATTCTAAAGTTGAAAAAGAGGACAAGTGCTTATGATGAGGGTATATATATGTCCGGACTGTGGCTGGATGCGCATGGTTTCGCGGCGTAAAAATGTAGAATGCTATAAGTGTGGTGTGCAGGATATGACTTTGGCACATATGTATCCTGGTCTGAAAAAGAACGTCAGGAATATTCTGCGGCATGGATGTACATACATAACAAAGGAAAAATAAAAAGGAATTAGAAAATAATCATGCAGGAAGTGACAATCATAATCCCAAATTATAATGGAAAAAGCTTACTGGAAAATTGTTTCAGGACATTAGAAAATCAATCGTATAAAGACTTTAAGGTATTAGTGGTTGATAATGGTTCCACGGATGGAAGTACAGATATTAAGTCCGATGTTTTAGATGTGGAATGGATTGCTTTGAATGAAAATCTGGGCTTTTGCGGTGCTGTAAATCTGGCAGTGCAAAAGACAGGAACGCCATATGTTATTCTGCTTAATAACGATACAGAGACAGATAAGTATTTTGTGGAGTGGTTGTTAAGGGGGATAAAAAAGTCAGACCATATTTTTTCATGTGGAGCCCAGATGATAGATTATAAAAATCATGAAATATTGGATAATGCAGGGGATTTATATACTGCCATGGGATGGGCCGTTGCCAGAGGAAAAGGCAGACCATGTAAAGATTATGAAACGTCAAAGCGAGTGTTTTCATGCTGTGCCGGAGCAGCAATATATCGCATGGATATAATGCGAAAGATCGGAGGATTGGATGAAAAGCATTTTGCTTATCTGGAGGATGTGGATTTAGGTTATCGGGCAAGAATTGCAGGATTTGAAAATTGGTATATTCCGGAGGCGAAGGTTTACCATGTCGGAAGTGCGACAACGGGTACACGATACAATAAGAAAAAGGTATTTTTAGCAGCAAGAAATACTATTTTTGTGATTTATAAAAATATGCCTGTTTTACAGCTGGCTTTAAATGTTCCATTTATTTTTACAGGTATGCTTATCAAAACTCTTTTTTTTGTCAGAAAAGGATTTGGAGAAGACTACTGCAAGGGGATTTTAGAGGGGATTTGCGATTGCAAAAAATGTTGGAAAGTGAAATTTCGTATGAAAAATCTTTCTAACTATTTTAAAATACAATTGGAATTGTGGTGTAATTTAGTGCGCATAATATAGGTAAAAGGACATTATCCCGGTTTGAAACAGGAGATGTCTGTGAAAATAAAGAAATAATTAAGATTTTGGAGCGCTCGTTTTAAGAAAATAGAGTTGTGATTTCGGGTAAATTATTGTATCATTGAAATTATGATAGCTAAGAAAAGGATGGCATTATGATAAAAGATAATCAGCAGCATTTTAATAGATTGCATGTTGTTTTGGATGGATTGGTTGTCATTGTTTCTTATGCACTTGCCTGGTGGTTAAAACTTTCAGGGATTTTTACAAACGATCATGTTGGAGTTCTTTCATTTGAATTCTATATGAAAGCTCTGATTTTTATTGTTCCACTTTATTTGCTGATATATTATGCGTTTAATTTATATACGCCGAAGAGAGTACAGGGCAGGCGGCTTGAATTATCCAATATTATTATGGCAAATACAGTTGGAATTTTAATTGTGTTTGCAGGATTTTTCCTTGTATTGTCTTATACAGAAGAGGCAAAGAACTTCTCGCGTTCCATGTTTGCATATTTTTATATATTCAACATTGTACTTGAAGAAGTAGAAAGACTTGTAGTCCGCGGTTTTTTACGTAGCATAAGAAGAAGGGGATATAATCAGAAACATATCCTGCTTGTGGGATATTCTAAGGCAGCAGAACAGTATATAGACAGGATCAGGCAGAATCCTCAATGGGGTTATCATATACGTGGAATTCTGGATGATAATATTGCACGCGGAACAGTTTATAAAGGTGTGAAAGTAATAGGAAGTATTGAGAATCTGACTTTTATTTTGCCGGAAAATAAATTGGACGAGATTGCAATCACGCTTGGGTTGGAAGAATACTACAAATTAGAGAAAATAGTATCACAGTGTGAAAAGTCAGGAGTGCATACCAAGTTTATTCCAGATTATGGCAATATTATACCGACGAGACCATATACGGAAGATTTGTTAGGTCTGCCTGTTATCAATATACGATATGTTCCGTTGTCGAATACGTTTAATGCAATGGTAAAAAGACTGATGGATATCGCAGGATCCATAATATGTATTGTGATTTTTTCACCAGTCATGTTGCTTTCTGCGATTCTCGTAAAAATAACATCTTCCGGTCCACTGATATTTAAACAGGAAAGGGTAGGACTTCATAATGAAAAATTTATGATGTATAAGTTCCGAACAATGTATGTGCAGACAGAGGAAGAGGAGAAAAAAGGCTGGACGCAGAAAAATGATCCGCGTGTAACAAAAGTAGGAGGTTTTTTGCGTAAAACAAGCCTGGATGAGTTCCCTCAGCTTTTTAATGTGTTAAAAGGAGATATGAGTCTTGTAGGACCAAGACCGGAGCGGCCGCAGTATGTGGAGAAGTTCCGGGAAGAAATTCCAAGATATATGATCAAACATCAGGTGCGTCCGGGAATGACCGGCTGGGCACAGGTGAATGGATATCGAGGAGATACTTCCATTCGAAAGAGGATTGAACATGATTTATATTATATTGAAAACTGGACTTTAGGGTTGGATATTAAAATTTTATTTCTTACAGTTTTCAAAGGATTTATCAATAAAAATGCGTATTAGGAGAAAATAATTCATGAGTAATGAAACCAATAACCATCAGGTCAGACGTAAACCTATGACAAGGAGACAGAAAGAGGCAATCAGAAAAA
>ULNO01001278.1_pt1 | contig 13239 bp, 11 predicted proteins | sample 1951961 | NCBI WGS metagenome assembly ULNO01 (sample SAMEA4835581, study PRJEB28245) | human gut metagenome | biome: gut microbiome; material: fecal sample | place: Denmark | collected 2008
TTCAAGCCGCCAAACAATAATTTACCCCAACTTTTGATAAAAAACAACAAAAATTAAGACAAAATAAAATAGCCTGATAATAATCAGACTATTTTGCAACCTTCCTTTGTCGGATGGCAAAGGAAAACTTTATCATATTTTTCTTTTAATGCGTCAACGCACTTTTTAGCCTTGCGTTCGGAATTATAGACTGCAAAAACAGCCGAACCCGAACCCGACATACTTGCTCCAAGTGCTTTGCGCTTGTACATAATTCTTTTAATATCGTTCACTTCTTCAAGCTTTAATGCAAGCTCAAAATCATTGAATAAAGTAGACGTAATTCTGAACATATCACGGCTGAAAAGTGACTTTATCATTTCATCTGTATAAGGTGGGTGCGGATTTAACGCATCCACTTTTTTATATGCCTCTGCCGTGGAAACACTTACATTATCAGGTTTGCAGATAACAATATGCGATGCCAAAAAATTAGGCATTTTTTGAAGTTTTGTACCGATTCCCGTAGCATACTTTGTGCCGCCCACAAGGCAGAACGGAACATCCGCTCCTATTTTTTCAGCAATTTCTTGCAATTCATCGGGCTTTAAAAATGCGTCAAACATCTTATTAAGTCCCATAAGAACAGCCGCACCGTCTGTACTTCCTCCTGCCAGTCCCGCTTGAGTAGGAATAACTTTATCAATATCTATATGTACGCCCTTTCCTTCGTTACGGGTAGCAATAAAAAATCTTTCCGCCGCTTTGTAACAAATGTTTTTTTCATCACAAGGGACGCCCTCATAATTACATGAAACGGTAATCTGACCGCTGTCATTATCGGTAACGGTAATTGTGTCATATAAATCAACACTTTGCATTATCGACAAAATATTGTGATAGCCGTCAGGTCGTTTGCCGGTGACATCAAGCGTAAGATTGATTTTTGCAGGTGCAAGAACCTTAATTTCCATTTTTCTGCTCCTCTATAAAGTCCCTGATACGCTGTAAAGCAGTTTTAAGATGGTTTAATGAATAAGAATAAGAAACTCTTACAAAACCCTCGCCGCATTCGCCAAAGGCTGTTCCCGGAACCACTGCGACATGCTTGTCCATAATAAGCTTTGTACAGAAGTCCTCTGAAGTCATACCTGTGCTCTTAATACAAGGAAATACATAAAATGCACCGTAAGGCTCAAAACAAGTAAGTCCCATTGCGTTGAATGAATCAACCACAAGGCGGCGGCGCATATCATATTCATTGCGCATATTTACAACATCAGGATCTCCGTTGCGTAAAGCCTCAATAGCCGCATACTGTGCGGTTGTAGGCGCTGACATAATGCCATACTGATGCAGTTTTGTCATTTGTGCAATAATCGGAACAGGACCTAAAGCGTAACCAAGTCGCCAGCCTGTCATTGCATAAGACTTTGAAAAGCCGTTAATAACAACAGTACGCTCATACATTCCGTCAATAGCGGCAATAGAAATGTGGTTCTTTCCGCCGTATGTAAGCTCGCAGTAAATTTCATCCGAAAGCACAAACAAATCGTGCTTTTTAATTACCTCTGCAATAGCCTCAAGGTCAGCTTTCTCCATAATAGCGCCTGTTGGGTTATTAGGAAACGGCAAAACAACGAGCTTTGTTTTATCGGTAATTGCCTTTTCGAGGTCATCAGCTTTAAGTCTGAACTGATCCTCTGCCTTTGTATTAATTATAACTGCCTTACCGCCTGCCATATGAGTAAGCGGTTCGTAACAAACAAAAGACGGCTCGGGAATAATTACCTCGTCACCCTCTGAAACAAGACATCTGAAAGCAAGGTCAATAGCCTCACTGCCGCCAACTGTAACAAGCACCTGAGTTTTGCCCTCATATGATATATTAAAGCGTCTTGCATAATAATTGGCAATTTCTTCTCTAAGCTGTGCGAAACCACGGTTCGGTGAATACCAAGTCTTGCCGTTTTTAAGAGAATTTATACCCTCTTCACGGATATGCCACGGTGTCTGAAAATCAGGTTCACCGATACTCAAAGAGATAACATCGTCCATTTCGCTTGCAATATCAAAAAATTTACGAATACCCGACGGTTTTATTTCTTGTATAGAATTATTTAAAAATTTTGAATAGTCAATCACAGAATTAAACTCCTCTCATCCGACCCTTCAAAATCGATGAGATTCATTCCGCTGTCTTTGTAGCGACGCATAATGAAATGTGTGCCTGTTGAAAGCACTCCGTCGATTGTGGAGAGTTTTTTAGATACAAACATTGCGATATCCTGCATAGATTCGCCCTTAACTATCAGCGCAAAATCATATGTACCCGCCATAAGATACACAGAATCCACCTCGTCAAATGCCATACACATCTTCGCCATTTCGTCAAAGCCTGCATCCTTTTTAGGAGTAACCTTAAGCTCAATAAGTGCCTCAACATAGTTTTCCTTGGTATTCTCCCAGTTTACAACTGCCTGGTAGCCTTTGATAATGCCCTGAGTTTCGTATTCCTTTATCTGAGCCTTGATGTAATCTTCCGGCTCACCGAGCATTGTCGCTATCTCGGCTGTGGTAAAGCCTGAGTTTGTACTTAAAAGCTGTAGTAATCTATCCATAATAAATCCTCCCCTGTGAATTTATACTTTCCCGACAAAAATCGGGTACTTAATAATTATACCGCCTGTCTGACGGGATTGTCAACTGTATTGAGCATATTTATACAAACCGCAACAGATATTGATAACAGTTCATTTGACGGCGAAAACACATCGAGTTCATAACTTTCCGTACTCGAAAATACTCTCTTTTGCACTGCAATAACCGTATTGTCAACATCCTGTACGGAAAAACTTTTTTGCGCTATATTTCCGCAAATTTTCCAATTTACACCGGAGCAAATACAAACAAGTTCATTGCGGTTTACGCCCATTAAAATGCGCATTTTTTTACCGCCTGCGTTTATATTGCAGGCAATAATGTTTGACACCGACAAGCATCTTATCTTAACAAAAATTTCGTCAGCACTGTGAATAATAATTTTTCGGCTTCGTTTGCTTTTTGAAAATTCCGCAAGATATTTTTCTATGCCCGTTTCGTCATAAATTTCAAAAGCGCCAAAATCCGCACAAACATCTCTTTTAATAAAATATTTCACAAAAAGCCCCCTTGAATTTCAGATTTACTGATTTTCAAGCTCATCAAGCCAAATTCTTACGCTTGCGTCACTTGGCATTCTCCAGTCCGAACGAGGAGAAAGCGTTACCGAGCCTACCTTTGGGCCGTCAGGCAAACAACTGCGCTTAAACTGTTGAGAGAAAAATCTCTTTAAAAATGTAACAAGCCATTTTTTTATTGTATCGTTATTGTACTTTCCCGCAAAGGAATGCTTTGCAAGATAATATATTTTTGACGGAGTAAATCCAAAACGCACAAAGTAATAAAGGAAAAAGTCGTGCAATTCATAAGGGCCGACCACATCTTCGGTTTTCTGTGCGATTTCTCCGTTTTTATCAGGCGGCAAAAGCTCCGGACTTACAGGTGTATCGAGTACATCAAGCAAAACCGTTTTTAATTCTCCGTCACTGATTTCAGCCTCGTACGCTGTAAGGTAACGGACGAGTGTTTTAGGAATAGAAACATTCACCGCATACATACTCATATGGTCGCCGTTGTAGGTTGCCCAACCAAGCGCAAGTTCCGACAAATCGCCCGTACCGATTACAAGACCGCCGTACTTATTTGAAAGGTTCATCAGAATTTTAGTACGCTCTCTCGCCTGCGAATTTTCATAGGTAATGTCTGTTACACTTTCATCGTGCTTAATATCTATAAAATGCTGTCTTACCGCTGCGGTAATATTAATTTCTTCAAAAGAAACATTATAAGCCTCTGCAAGTTTTTCGGCATTTGATTTGGTACGCTTTGTTGTACCGAAACAAGGCATTGTTACAGTGTGAATATTTTTTCTGTCAATACCGAGCATATCAAAAGCGTGAACGCAAACAATAAGCGCAAGTGTACTGTCAAGACCGCCCGAAAGTCCGAGCACAACATTATTAATTCCTGTATGAGCAAGTCTGGTTGCAAGTCCTGTTGCCTGCATTGTTATAATTTCCTTGCATCTTCTGCTAAGGTCATCTTTTGCCGACGGTACAAACGGAGTCTGCTCAAATTTTCTTGAGAGCTTTGTATCGGTAAGCGGCATATCAAAATAAATTCTTCTGACATTTTCATTGTCGGAGCAGAATGTACTCATTCTTCTGCGCTCGCCCATAAGTTTTTGAACATCAATATCCGCATAAGTAATGCCTGTCGTAAAGCGCTCGCTTTCACTCAACAAAGATGCGTTCTCACATATTATATTCTGTGCAGAATAAACTGTGTCTGTTGTGCTTTCCCCAAATCCTGAATCGGTATAAATGTATGCACAGCAAAGCTTGCCGCTCTGCATTCTCACAAGCGAGCGTCTGTATTCTGCTTTGCCGATGGTATCATCGGAGGTTGACGGATTGCAAATAACCGTTGCTCCCGATTTTGCAAGAGCTATTGACGGAGATTCCGCTACCCATAAATCTTCGCAAACCTCCACACCAATGGTAAAATCGGGCATATTTTTATTTTGGAACAAAACTTTATCGGTCAAAACAGTTTTCCGGCCTGCATACTCAATTTCAAAATCCGTATTTTTTCCGCTTGTATAATGTCTTGCCTCGTAAAATTCTGAATAATTCGGAATATTTGCCTTTGGCACAAGAGCGAGTAATTTGCCCTTAAAAATAACTGCCGCACAGTTGTAAAGATCCTCCCTGAAAGCAACCGGAACGCCCACAACGGATATAATATCAAGATTTTTGGTTTCTTCAATTATTCTGTAAACCGAGCTTTCTGCTGTTTTAAGAAGAGTTTGCTGTAAAAACAAATCGCTGCAAGTATAGCCGGTTATGCATAATTCGGGAAAATTCACAAGTGCGGCACCCTCAATATTTGCCTCTTTTATTTGCGCAATTATTGCGTCGGTATTCTTTTTACAATCAGATACTCTGATAATAGGTGTAGCCGCCGCAACCTTTACAAATCCGTATTTCATTTATATCAATTCCTTTTCAGAAAAATAAAAACCGCAGGTAAACATACCTACGGTTATTATAGCCTAAAAATTGTAATTATACAAGTATCAAAGCAGACTTCTGTGGAGTCTTTTTTGATGAAAAAGATAGCGTGTTTCAAGCATCGGTTCAAACTTAGCTATGTAACAGCTTGTGTAACCCATTATCAGCCAGAACCACATTACCATAAACGATATATCGTAAAGCAGTGCCTTTTCAAATAACGCATAGAAAAGATATGCGCTTAAAAATGCGAACATACACGGATAAGCGTCATTTTTAAAGGTCTTTTTTTGCAGGAATAAATGTTGTGCGGCGTGTTTTGCAAAGCGGAAACCGAATATACTGAAAATAACAAATCCGAGCACACCTGTAGATACAAGTATAGTTAAAAATCCGTTGTGCAAATCATTGTTATGGTAAGTATATTTTAAAGTACCGTTTGCATATTCCTGACTGTAGAACACGATGTTTCCGTTACTTATTCCAAAGACAGGCGATATTTTGAACAAATCTAAAGATTCTCTATACAGCTTAAAACGACCGCTGTCAATATTGGAATTTTCGTGTTCAAATGTTATCGGCCCTTTGTCGGACGGCGCAGCGGTTTTATTATTGTCGGAATCATTTTGCTTTGGCTGTTCATCGGTATCCGACTGCTCTTTTTCTGTAATTTCATCAAGTAAAGAATAAGTCTTTGCCGTAACAACAGCAAACCCCTGCTGACAGATTTCCCTGAACATAAGTGAAGAACCCACAAGAAAAGTTCCTACAAGTACAAGTGCCACTATTCTCATCGTGACTTTTGCGGGAGAAAGTCCGTCTTTTGCAGCAAAAAACTGATATACAATATAAACTATCATATATGCAAGAATAAGTACCATAGACGCATTTGAATCGCAAAGCAAAAGCGAAAACAAGCTTGTACACACACAGGCAACTATCCATATTTTGCTGACTTTCCTTTGATTAACCGCATTTTGAAAATCAGGTTTACACAGAATATGACAGCAAAAAATTGCTACACAGGAAACAAAGCCAAGCAAATTAGGATTTATGTAAATACCCGTAAATCTGTTTTCGTATATTGTAAACTTAATCCAGTACCATTCAAACCTTATGTTAAACATAAGGCAGAAAATACCGATGAAGTTTGCAATTGTAGTAATATACACAATACCTCTTGCCACGGTATAAAGCTCGTTTTTGAAATCAAAATCAGGTTCTGTGTGCATACCGTAAAATATAAAAAAGCATATCAGTATATGTAAAAACATTAACGCACTGTAGAAAATAGTATAAGTAAAGTTTAACAGCATGGTTAAAAGAGAAACCGCAAGGAATCCCCACACCCACAAGCCAAAGCGCAGTTTAAAAAATGTATTGTTTGTTTTTTGCTTATAATAGGTAAGCCATATGCCCCAGCAAAACAAAAATGCTACAAGAATATACGCAGGAATTTGTAAAAATGATACATTACAAAAAAACAGAGTAAAAATATAAACCTTTCTGTAACAAGAAAAGCTCTTTATTTTTTTCTTTAGCTTTTTCATTATACACCCCCTGTTACCTAAGTACCTCTTTAACTGTTTTAAACATAAGTTTTATGTCGGACAAAAAGCCGAAATTTTCAAGATACATAAGATTATACTTCATTTTTTCGGGTAAAATAGTTTCAACATAAACCTTATCCGCATCTTCGACATTTTGTAAAAGTTTTTCCTCGTCTTTATACATAATAGAAGCAAGCGAGGTTATTCCCGCAGGCATAAGCAAGGTAGCATTGTATTCGTCTTTGTACATATCCACATACTTCTGTACTTCCGGACGAGTACCGACAAAGGTCATTGAGCCTGCAAGTACATTAAAAATCTGCGGGAGTTCGTCAAGACGATATTTTCTTAAGATTCTGCCCACCTTAGTTACTCTGGCATCTCCGCTTGTTGTTACAAGTGTGCCGATACGGTCGGCATTTTGCACCATAGTACGAAATTTAAAAATCTTAAATACCCTGCCATAAGAAGTAACTCTCTCCTGCCTGTAAAAGACGGGGCCTTTCGAGGTTGCTTTAACTATTACGGCAATAACCGCAATCGGTATTATAAGAATAACCAGAATAATAAGGGAGAAGATAATATCCGTAATCCTTTTTAATACAAGAGAAAAAGACTTTTTGGCAATAATATCGTAATAATGCTTTACCTCATCATTTTGAAACTTAGGAGGTAATTTTTCAAAAGCTCTCATAGTTCCACCCTTCATTAGAGTAATTTTGCCGTAAAATTAAAATATCGCTTATATAAACACAATAATCTGTTTAAAGACAGCATTATTTAGCATTATATATCTTTTGAAAAGTTTTTTCAAGCGTAATTATAGCTATGATAATACAAATAAGTTTGATTTTAACTGAACACTTTTTACATACAGTAAAAATCGGCGACTGAGAAGTCGCCGATTTTTAGGTAATTTTATGGAGTACTCAAGCACATTGAAAGGAAGTTATTGTTCAATATATCTATAATATATCATACTAATTGTAATTTATCAATACTTTTATCAATATTTATGCAAAAAAAATATATATTTTAATTAAATACGAATAATGCTTGACTAATCGCTTAAAAAATTGTAAAATAATCTTGAACAATTAAAACAGCAATGGGTAATTAATTTTTATAATTCTTTTTAATTTGGTTTTATAATATAAATGCTGTTTTTATTTGCTAAGTGCAAACGAAAGGATATATTTTTATGGATAACGAATTTAATGTAGATCTTATTACTTTAATCAGTGATGAGGGCGAAGAAATAGAATTTGAAATTCTTGATATTATTGAAAATGAAGAAGGTAAGTTCTATGTACTCTTCCCTTACTATGAGAACCCGGCAGACGCTGTAAACGATCCCGGCGAATACTATATTATGGAAGTATTTGAAAAAGACGGTGAAGAAGAGCTTGCCGAAATCGAAGACGATGAAAAGCTCGACAGAATCGCTGCTATTTTTGAAGAAAACTATTACAATGATGACGAGGAAGACGAAGAAGAGTAATTTTTCTCTTTCTGTCATATAATATCAGTAATGGCAATTTGACAAATTCCCTGCCTGATGCGTGAATGATTTTAAAATAACCCTACAACTCTTAAATCGGGAGCCCGGCTCTTTAATCGGTGTGCAGACCTCCCGCTTTGGCGGAAGAAGGAAGCCTAATGTTTAAAGGAGAGCACCCACCTGCTTTCTCGTAGGCAGGTTATTATAAAAATCATACGGTCAGGCGGGGTTATTTTGTTTTTTTATTTAATATTATTACATATTAAAAGCAGACTTTGCCTGCATTTGTGCCGATAAGGCCTTTTGCGGGCTGCGTTTATATTATTAAAAAATAAATTTCAGGTGATTATAAATGAATATTTCTGTTTTGGGTTGCGGTCGCTGGGGCAGCTGCATTGCCTGGTATCTTGATAAGATAGGCAACAATGTAATTTCCTGCGGACTTGCCGACGCTCCCGAATTTATACAGTTAAGTACAACACATAAAAACGACTACCTTACTTTTCCCGAATCAATAGAGGTTACTTCTGACCTTGCAAAGGCGGTCAATCACGCAGAAGTAATTGTTATTTCTATTTCATCTCAACATTTGCGTTCATATATGCAGAGCATCGCTCAAAACAATCTTGACGGCAAAACCATTGTGCTTTGTATGAAAGGTGTTGAGGCAGCAACTGGTCAAAGACTCAGCCAAGTTGTCGGCGACTTTGTTGACGAAGAAAAAACACCTATTGCCGTATGGGTAGGCCCGGGACATCCGCAGGATTATGTAAAGGGTATTCCAAACTGTATGGTAATCGACAGCAAAAATCACGAAATAAAAGAAAAGCTTGTAAACAGTTTTTCAAGCTCACTCATAAGATTTTATGTCGGCACAGACCTTATCGGAAGCGAAATCGGTGCGGCCGCTAAAAATGTTATCGGCATTGCCGCAGGTATGCTTGACGGCTTTGGCTATGCGTCATTAAAAGGTGCGCTTATGGCAAGAGGCACACGAGAGATTGCAAGACTTATAAAAGCGCTCGGCGGCAATGAAATGAGCGCCTACGGACTTTGTCATCTCGGCGACTATGAGGCAACTTTATTCTCAAAATGGAGTCATAACCGCAGTTACGGTGAAAATTATGTAAAGGGTATTAAATTTGAAAAACTTGCCGAGGGTGTTATGACATCAAAAGCATTGTGCAAACTCGGCAAAGAAAATAATGTTGAGCTTCCGATTGTCGAAAGCGTTTACAGCGTTTTGTTTGACAATGTAGACCCTAAAGACGCACTCGGAAAGCTCTTTATGCGCTCTGTAAAAAAAGAATTTTAACAGGAAGGTGCAAAAATGAGCAATAACCCAACTAATCAAGAAAAAAACAAAGAGCCTAAACAAAAGGCTCAAACCACGGTTAAAACTGCTGTTGCAAAGCATTGCCTTACCGAAAGCATAGCGGTGAATATAATATGCGGACTGCTGTTTTTAGTTTTTGGCTACATTGCAATAATGAGTATATTTCAGACCTGCGTTATTGACCCTGCAAACTACAGCTCCGAAGTTATTTTGTTTCAAGACGATTTATTTGTAATAAATATATTCTGCCTTGTGATATTTACAGCTTTGCTTTTTAAGATTAATAAGCATACCGCATTTTTCGCCAAAGTAAATATGAAATTTATGGAGGCAGGCTTGTTTGCTTTTTCCGCAATCATCGGACTTGTATGGATATTCTCTGTACAATCAATTCCTGCAGCAGACAGTTACAATATTTACGAAACCGCCTCTCAAACGGCACAAGGCAATTATGCATTTTTACATAACGGTTCCGATTTTTATAACAAGGATTTCTACAGCGGATTTTCATACTACAATTGTTATCCGTTCCAACTCGGCTTTGTGCTTATAAGCGAAATCGTTTACAGAATTTTCGGTACAGACAGCACAATGCCTCTACAAGTTATAAATGTACTTTGCGTTGCGGCGGCATATCTTGGCATTGCAAAAATCACAAAGCAGATTTTCGGCAGAAACAAAATTGAATTTATAGTAATTCTTGCACTTGCCGGCTGTATTCAGCCTGTACTTTTCTGCACATTCGTATACGGCAACATAATCGGTATGTGCTGTGCAATATGGGCGTCACACTTCCTAATCAAATATTTCCAAACCGATAAATATCTTGTGCTTATCCCTTGCGGAGTTCTGCTCGTTGTATCGGCACTTGCAAAGTACAACAACTTAATTTACCTTGTTGCCTTTGTAATTATGCTTATCATTCACACCGTAAAGGCTAAAAAATGGCAGAGTATCGCATTTGCACTTGCTCTCTGTATTGCCGTTGTCGGTACAAGTAATCTTGTAATCAAAAGCTACGCATCAAGAGCAAACACCGAACTTAAGGGCGGTGTTTCACAGGTACTTTATCTTGATATGGGACTTAACGAATCCTATATGGCTCCCGGTTGGTACAACAATATCGCACTAAGTCTTTATACAAGCAACAATTGTGATATTGATGCCGCAGAATCGCAAGCATGGTCAGATATTAACAGCCGTCTTAATAAAATGAAAAACGATTCCGAATATGCAATTAATTTCTTTGGCAACAAAATTTTAAGTCAGTGGAATGAACCGTCATACGAAAGCATTTGGGTAAGCAAGGTTAAAGGACACGATGTTGATGTACAGGAGGGTCTTGGCAAGGCTGTTTATGACGGCAGTACAGGACAGTTCCTTGAATTGTACTTTAACTTCTATATGATGGCAGTGTTTATACTCTTTACACTCGGCATTTACTTTATGTTCCTGTATAAAAAGACAAACATTTCTACGGTATTGCTGCCGCTTGTATTGCTCGGAGGATTCGGCTATCACCTGCTCTTCGAAGGTAAATCGCAGTATATACTGACATACATTGTACTTCTCCTCCCCTATGCCTCATATGCGCTCTGCACAATTCTTGAAAGCGAATATACAGGCATAAAGAAAGTAGTAAACAGCTTAAAAGAAATCCCCGACAAACAACCGAAAGGCTTTAAAGATACCAAACTTTACGGCAATATCTTCAAAAGAAAATCTAAATAATACGAAAAAATGCAGTCGGTTTTGACTGCATTTTTTGTTATACAAAAAGCCTGCGAAAATCGCAGGCTTTCAATGTTATATAAATATTCTGTTACCGAATTATAATTACATAAGACTCTTATAAAGTTCGGCAATTTCTTCTACGCTGGTATCTCTTGGGTTGCCGGGACGGCAAGCGTCATCATATGCCGACTGTGCAAGGAACGGTACATCTTTAGGTTTGACAATTTCTTTTAAATCCGCAGGAATACCTACATCTTGAGAAAGTTTTTTAACTGCGTCAACTGCTGCCTTGCGGTATTCGTCAACAGTCATATTCTCTGTACCATCTACACCCATTGCGGCGGCAATGTATTTGTACTTATCACCTGTGGCAGGAGCGTTATACTCCATAACTGTCGGAAGAATAATGGCATTTGCAACACCGTGCGGTGTGTCGTACAAAGCGCCGAGCGGATGAGCCATTGAGTGAACTATACCAAGTCCGACATTTGAGAATCCCATACCTGCAACATACTGACCGAGAGCCATTCCCTCTCTGCCCTCCGGTGTGTTATCCACTGCGCCACGCAAAGACTTTGAAATAATTTCAATTGCCTTTAAATGGAACATATCGGAAAGTGCCCATGCACCCTTTGTTATGTAGCCCTCAATTGCGTGCGTAAGTGCGTCCATACCTGTTGCGGCGGTAAGACCTTTTGGCATAGTTGACATCATATCAGGGTCAACTACTGCAACTACAGGAATATCGTGAACATCTACGCATACCATTTTTCTGTTCTTTTCAACATCTGTAATTACATAGTTAATTGTAACTTCAGCGGCTGTACCTGCCGTTGTCGGAACTGCGATAATCGGCACTGCTTTGTTCTTTGTGGGTGCAACACCCTCAAGCGAGCGAACATCCGCAAATTCGGGATTATTGATAATTATGCCGACTGCCTTTGCCGTATCCATTGAAGAACCGCCGCCGATTGCAACAATACAATCTGCTCCGCTCTCTTTAAATACTTCAACACCGTGCTGAACATTCTGTATGGTAGGATTAGGTTTGATGTCTGAATATAAAGTATATTCAATGCCCGCATTTTCAAGCACATCCGTAACTTTTTTTGTAACTCCGAATTTTACAAGGTCGGGGTCAGATGCTACAAGCACCTTCTTAAAACCTCTTCCCCTAATTTCTTCGGGTATAGAATTGATTGCACCTGCACCGTGATAAGAAGTTTCGTTTAATACAAATCTATTCATATATTTTTCATCCTTTGCTAAAAAATTTTTGTAGCTTTATTATATAACATATTTACTAAAAAATCAAGATTGTTATATAAATTCTATTATTTTTATCTTAAAAAGCTAATAGACTTGTACTTTATAAAAATAATGCTATAATAAGTATAGATGATAATTTAGGAGTTGATATATATGTCAGTTGATATTTATTCTCAAGCAAAACAGGCTTGCGAAGAGCTTTGTAATGTTGCCAAACTTAAGGAAGGCAGTATAGTTGTAGTCGGCTGTTCTTCAAGTGAAGTTGCCGGAGGAACTATCGGCAAAAACTCTAATCTTGAGGTTGCCGAGCAGGTTTTCAAGGGTATTTATGAAGTGCTTAGCGAAAAGAAAATCTATCTTGCCGCTCAATGCTGCGAACATCTGAACCGTGCAGTCATTGTAGAGCGTGATGCCGTTCCGTATGCGGAAATTGTAAATGTTGTTCCGCAACCAAAGGCAGGCGGTTCTTTTGCCACAACAGCATATAAAACATTTAAAAATCCTGTTGCTCTTGAAGAAATCAAGGCTGACGCAGGACTTGACATTGGCGGTACATTAATAGGTATGCACCTTAAAAAGGTAGCTGTTCCCGTAAGACTGAGCCTTGACCATATCGGCAACGCTATTTTACTTGCCGCAAGAACCAGACCGAAATTTATCGGCGGCTGCAGAGCGGTTTATGATGAAAATATGTAAATAATAACAAACAAAAAAGGCTCTATAATAAATGTTGGGTTAGTTTTATAAATTATGGTT
>ULNO01020941.1_pt1 | contig 13184 bp, 10 predicted proteins | sample 1951961 | NCBI WGS metagenome assembly ULNO01 (sample SAMEA4835581, study PRJEB28245) | human gut metagenome | biome: gut microbiome; material: fecal sample | place: Denmark | collected 2008
CTGATGCATAAAATTTATGCATCAGGGACGATACTCTATCGTGGTTCCACCCTGCTTGCTGTACTTATCGTACAACCGCTCATTCTGATGATAACGGAATCACCGGACCGGATTGGGGTCACTCAGAGCTGGTCTTCACATTACACTCCATCAGAATACTCTCACCAAATGTATTCCTCTCTTTGACTTCCTGTCATGCTACTCGTCTCTTCTTTGTTTTGTCCTTTTGACAAAAGCTATTGTATACTCTTTTTTCTGCTATGTAAAGAGTTTTTCTGTGAAATATTTTCCAAATGTTTTCCAAAATATTTTATTCTTATCTTCCGCAGCAGAATTTATATTTCTTTCCACTTCCACAAGGACACGGATCATTTCTTCCAACTTTCTTTCCAACTACAACAGTGCCGGATTTCTTCTGCTCTAAATAAAGCTTTCTCTTGGTATCTGCATCAAAAATTTCATCCCACTGTGGTAATTCATAGAGCCAGTCAGCTTTGGCATCTACCATGTTCTTGTATAATTTTTCTTTATCGAATGCAAGGCTTACCTTGGTATCCTCTTCCATAGTATCAATTGGGTTTGGTGTTACCAGGCTGTCATTGATTCCATCTAAGAATCCAGTCATATCCATAATGCTGAGGTCGTATTTCTCTGCCAGCTCTTTTACAGTTCCTTCTACCTTCTCATCCGGGTTTGTTAAAAGCTTCTCATATACGCCCTTCTCTAACATAAAATATCTCTGCCAGAACTTCTGTAATTTTCCTCTATCTGCCTGCTGATCATAAGCAATCTTCTGCCATTCTTCTAATAATGCCATTGTTCATATCCATCCTTTAATCCATATTTAGTCGTATAACGCTTGTTTCAGTATAGCATATTTTGTGCTTTTTTCAAGTATTTATCCTCTGCAACTTTACATTTTCTGATTGACTATCCGCTGTCAAATGTTAAAATAATGTATATTGCTTTTTTCTAAAAACAGGTCATGAAAGAAAGTTGAGGTCATATATGAAAAAGACAAAACAGATTCTTGCAATTATCGGTGTTGTACTCTTAGTTGCCCTCTATGTTTCCACTCTTGTTTTTGCATTGATTGGAAGCGATTTTGCCACAAACTGTCTTAAGGCTTCCATCTATGCCACTGTGGTTGTCCCGGTTCTCATCTGGGCTTATACCATGGTATACCGCTTACTTAAGAATCATTACTCTTTAAGAGAAGATTTGGATTCCACCAAAAAAGAAGCTTCCGGGCAGGATGCTTCCGCAAAAACTTCAAATGAACCAAACATCAAAAAAGAGGATTGCGAATAACCACAATCCTCTTTTATAACTTGTCCACTTCTTAAAACTAAGCAAGTTTTGTTTTTGCAAGCTCTGCTAATGTTGCAAATCCTTCTGCATCATTTACAGCCATCTCAGCTAACATTTTACGGTTCATATCAACACCAGCTAATTTTAAACCATACATAAATTTGCTGTAAGATAATCCATTCATTCTTGCTGCTGCGTTAATACGGGCAATCCATAACTGTCTGAACTGTCTCTTTCTCTGTTTTCTTCCTGCATAAGAACTTGTTAAGGCTCTCATGACAGACTGTTTTGCTACTCTATACTGTTTGGAGCGTGCTCCTCTGTAACCTTTAGCTAATTTTAATGTTCTATTATGTTTCTTTTTAGCGTTTAAGCCGCCTTTAATTCTTGCCATGTTCTATTCCTCCTTAACCAATTCTTATAAATATGGTAAAATCTTCTTCATATTCTTAACATTTGTTGCATCAACCATTGCAGGTTTTCTAAGATTTCTCTTAGTCTTAGTTGTTTTCTTTGTTAAGATATGTCTCTTATAAGCCTTGTTTCTCTTTAATTTTCCTGTTCCTGTTAATTTGAAACGTTTTGCTGCTGCTCTGCTTGTTTTCTGTTTTGGCATAATTTATTCCTCCTTAAAATCATTATCTTTTCTCTGCCAGCACCATACCCATGCTTCTGCCTTCCAGCTTTGGTGCTTTCTCCACTACTGCAATATCTGCAAGTGCTTCTGCAAAATCATCCAGAATATGTTTGCTTGCCTGTACATGTGCCATTTCTCTACCACGGAAACGAAGTGTAACTTTTACTTTATTTCCTTTGGAAATGAACTTTCTTGCGGCATTCATTTTGGTATTCAAATCATTGGTATCGATATTTGGAGAAAGACGAACTTCTTTTAATTCAACCGTTTTCTGTTTCTTACGTGCTTCCTTCTCTTTTCTTGCAAGCTCATATCTGTATTTACCGTAATCGATAATCTTACATACAGGTGGCTTTGCTCCAGGAGCAATCTTTACTAAATCAAGTTCTGCTTCCTGTGCCAGCTTATATGCTTCTCTTGCTGACATGATACCTAACTGTTCACCATCCGCGCCAATCAGGCGGACTTCCTTATCTCTGATTTGTTCATTGATCATTAACTCGCTAATGGTCGTACACCTCCAAAATTAAATTCACCACAGCTTTGCCAGACAACTTTCCGTTTATTTCCGCAAAAAAAGTGGATAGACAGACTATCCACTTCAAAATGATTCGCTCATTGCATACTCATTATAAACACTTAGTCACTTGATTGTGCTAAGGTGAGAGTGGATACTCTACTTTCTTCAACTTGCTTATAGTACCATATGTCATTTCGTTCGTCAAGCATTATTTTTACCGATATTCGCTTCTGATATTTTCCGCCCTCTCAATAATCGTTTCCGGGAACCCGGTAAAGGAAAGCAGGCGGATTGCATTCTGGGAATTTGCTGGTCCCTTCTGCAATTTATAATCAAATACAATATCCTCTTCTCCAAACTCTTCGGAAAAATGATAATTGTCATAACCAATTTTTTCAAGCTCCGTCAATTCCTTATCATGGGATGCCACAATTGCAATGCAGTTATGATGTGCCAGATATTCCATGATTGCTTTTGAAGCTGCAATACGCTCCTGGGTATTGGTTCCTCTTAAGATTTCATCAATAACACAGATAACCAGTTTATCCTCCGACAAAGCATCCAGGATACGTTTTAAATATTTAATCTCTTTGATAAAATAACTGTCACCGGATAAAATATCGTCTCTTACCGCCATGGAAGTAATCATTTTTGCATGAGGCAGATGCATTCTTTTTGCGGTACAGGTATGAATGCTCTGTGCCAGTATCACATTGACAGCTATGGTCTTGATAAAGGTTGACTTACCGGAAGCATTGGAGCCTGTGATAATGCAGTTATGCTGAAGTTCCATAGAATTGGTCACTGCTCCATGAAGCAGCGGATGATAAATTTTTTCCATCTCAAGCTGCTTTGCTTCCTCATATTCCGGTACTGTCACAAGAGGCAGACTCTTTCGGAAAGAGCCTGTGCTGACCGCTGCATCCAGTTCTCCTACCACCCGGTAAATCTTAAGATAAGCCTCCTGGTTATCCATAAACTGATTCAATACTTTCATATAAGTAAGGATATGCCACTGGGTTACTCCCAGCAGGAAATCCTGCAGCATTTCAAACACATCTCCCATGGCATTTCTGCTCTGGATATTTAGCAGAAATGCCTTCTTATCCATTTTGGCAAATACCGGAAGCAGCGGTGCCAGTTCCTCACAAATTTTGTCTTTCCGGTATTCCTGCTCCAGTTCTCGTGCTACCGTAATCAGGTATGCCGCCGTTCCCATCATATGAATCTCCTGGTCAAACTTCAGCCGGACCGTAAAGATATACACCGACAAATTCACAAGAAATACTACCACCAAAGCTGACAGAGCATATATATTATGAAATACGACTGCCGCCACAACAACTACCACCAGCAATATCCGGAGCATCTGATAAACCCAGAGATTTGAAATTGCAAAATCCTCTACTGTCTGGATAAAGGATGGAATATAGTAAGCCTCGTCTCTCTTTCCAAGCTTTGACAAAGTTTCTTCCAGATGATAGCGTTTTTCATCATCTGCTTCACAAAAAGCTATTCTTTTTTCTAAAAGCTCCTCTTCTTCCTTCGTCTGCTTCGCATAATGAAGCTTTGCATATAAAATTTCTTCTCCCATGGTGGAATCACAGTTGTTGATTCTCTGGTACACATCATCCATATTAAGGTCATTCCATGTGACCTCATCCACCTGCTGTGTTCCACCCACAGTATCCAGATAATTTCTTATCAGTTCTCTTTTGAATTCCTTTTTCTCAGGTTCTTTTCCATATTTTTCTTTCAGTGTCCGTTTGCAGCGGTTCTTCCAACTTTCTTTTGTCTTAATTGCTGAATAAGTAAATCCTGCAATCATAATTACTACAAGGATTGCTGCTTCCATTTCTTCGCCTTCCTACTGCATGATTCCAATGGTATCTATCCAGTAAATATTATCTTTATCCATAATTCCATTTACAGTAACGGTATCTCCCTCATGCAGGAAAATCAATTGTTCATTATCAGAAAACTTCTGCCAGTATACCATACCGTCGTCTCCTGCCAGATAAACATAGGTCTCTCCTGCAATCTCAACATACTGTATTTCACTGATTACAAAACTTCTTGTCTCTGTCTCACCTTCCGGAATTATTTTTCCCTTGGCTGCTGTCTGTGCATTACCTGCAGTGCTGTTGCTGTCCCCGGAAGAATTTTCTGCCTCTTCCGGATTCCCAGTGTTTTCTGTACCGTCACTGCCTGTCATCTTACGATACTTTGCAAAGCACTCATCGAGACTGGCTGCTGTTGTTACCATATTATAAGATTCTACATTTACCATGCCATAAAGCTTCACTATGCCGCTGGCATCTTTTAATACCATAATATAAGTCGGCTGACCATCTACATTAATCAAAGACGGGAAAGATGCACGGTATCCTTTCTCCTGCACTTCTCCTTCTGCAGCAGCCATTGCAGAGCTTTCATCTGCTCCTGCAATACTGTAATAATGTGCTTCTGAAGTCCGCTCATTTACCAGTATAAACCCGATATTGGAGGCATCATCATTGACGGAAGTAACTCCGGTATAAATCCAGATATCCCCGTCTTTGGCAACATAGCCGAAGTTTGCTTCGTAAGATTCCTCATCTCCGTCTTCATCCTCTACTACCGTTTCCGTACATTTCTTACAGCCTTTTTTACCGAAGATGCTGTTCATAAATCCATTAGATAATTCTCCATACCAGTTATACTGTTCCACCAGAAGATCCCCGTCAAAGACATCATCCATCCAGTTCGGCACTTCTGATGCATCATAATACTGACAGTCTCCGCTGATTGGGTCACAGCTGATTGCACCCTCGACGGTTTCTCCACCAAATAAACCGATGGTGTATTTGTATACACTGGCAATATAGTATGGGTTTCCATCTTCGTCCACTTCAAAATGAAGATTTCCGAAAAGTTTATCCGGGTAATTCATACGGATATGCCTTCTTAAATCCTTGCCAAAGTAAGCAGACGGAACATAAATCATTCCTTCCTTTACCGGAACATACTGTGCCTTCTGTCCTACCGGATCAACAGTTATATAACCCGGAACACCATTTTCCTTATTTCCCATATATTTAAAGAAGCCGGCATACTCTAATGCAGATACTTTCGTTGGTGCCCCCTGATAATCAATCTGTGTGTAGTCTTCCGATACATTATACTGGCTCACCACTTCTGAAAGGCTTCCGATTTCACGATTACCCAGCAATACTGCACTGTCCGTATCCATTAACGCAATCTTTGATACAGAAGATGCTGTATTGATATCGCTGTTAAAATCACTGTCTTCGATGGTCAGGATATCTGCATATGCCTGCGCATGGAACATTTTGCTGCCATAGAATAAAAGAATCAGGAACAGAATTCCGATTACTCCAACTGCTGCAAAAATACCGTTTACCGGCTTTTCCAGCTTTCCTGCGGACTTACCTTCCACCTTCCTGGCTGCCGATACCAACGCACCTATTATTCCTAACGGGAATAATATAACGCCTAATACGAACAGCCATAAACCTCTGGAATGAATATTCAGTGCCGGAAGCAGGAGATAATACATCACTGCTACCCATAAAATATAAATAACCGGAAGCACAATGGACAACCCCTTTACATGAGGCAGCTTTACCTGCATTGTTTCAAACTCCATTTTCTTCTTTTTCTTTGCCATACCTAATCTTCCTTTTCTTCTTTGCAATTATCATTGTATTATTTAATTAATACAATAACTCAATTTCAAAATAATGTCAAGCGGGAACTTTCTTCAAATGGCTGGCAACGAAAACAGCAGGACGACAAAATGTATTTTCATTTTCTATCGTCCTGCCTGCAATACTTATTTATATTATTTTTTAAGCTCTTGCTGCTTTGCCGTCACGCTTTTTATTCTGGATAACCATACATGCTACTGCAGCTGCGGTAACAGCCAGTGCCAGAATTCCCATTGGAAGATCTTTCTCACAGTCTCTCAAGAAAAACAGCACTGCCATAGCAATTACATATATAACAGCAATGATTCCATCTACTATCTTCATACTTTCTGCCTCCTGCTTTTATGCATTTTTCTTCTGACGAAGCACTGCCCTTACTACATTATATCCTGCAAATGCAATCGTAAGAATCATCATAATCCAATGGATGATACAGTTATCTTCTCCCGCCGGATTTGCCGCCAGAGGAACTGCTTCATCTTCTAATGCAGTTACTTCCTGTTTTGCATTATCGTCCGTTACATTCGCCAGCGGAACCTCTTCATCTTCTAATACCACCGGTTCTTCTGCGTCCTGTGGCTGTTGTGCTGCCTGCTGCTGTCTGACTGGTGTCTGTGCCACCTGGGTCTGTGTAATCGGGGTCTGTGCCGGGGTTACCGGTGTCTGTGCTGCTGTCTCCGGCTGTGTATTATTGTCTGCCGGAGTTACCGCTGTTTCTGATGATGCTGGCTGGGTTGGATTTGCCGGCTGTGCCGGTTCCGTTGATTCAGCCGGCTGGGTTGATTCGGCTGGCTTGGTTGGTTCGGTCGGCTGGCTTGGTTCGGTCGGCTGGGTTGGTTCGGTTGGCTCAGTCGGTTCGGTCGGCTGGGTTGGTTCGGTTGGCCCAGTCGGTCCAACTGGCTCGGTCGGCTCAGTTTCTTTCTCCTTTTCATCAAAAGAAGCATACACTACGGTACTATCATTTAAATCTGCAACATTTACTTTACTGCCATCTTCTAAAGTCCAGCCGGTAAATTCATAGGTTGTTGTCTCTGTCTCTGCCTTTACAGGATCTGTTACAGAAACTTCCGTTCCCTTTACTTCGCGTACTTCCTGATATACATTTCCGTCTACCATAAAAGTAACGGTATAACTGTTATCAACAATTTCTCCATCAATATGCCAGGAATTCGGATTAATCATCCGGTACCATTCGATGCGGTAGAATCTTGCATCATCCCCTGCAATGCCACTGTTTGCTGCATATGCATCTAAAACAGATGCAAGGGTTACCGGCATCTTTCCATCATAATTCTTTTCTGCATCAAAAGACGCTGGTGCAGTAAAACCGGACATATCAGTTGTCACTTTCAGCTGATTTAAAGAAACTGCTGCTCTTCCCACATAATCATAATTTGCTGTTGCATCACCAACTGTTCCTTCCGGACGGACAGTTCCTGCTTTCCGGATGTAGAACTCTGCCTTCTGTGTAAATGTATCTGCTACCTTTACATATACGTTATAACCCTCTGTATTGCGGAAAAGTTTTGTATATGTTGTCACTACACCTGCATTTTCATCCTCTAAGATGAATCCATGGATTACGCTTTCCTCTGTGGTTGCATAATCTGCTGCTTCTTCTAATACAGCCGGGTCTAAAATACAGTTTCCACTTAACAGCAGCAGTTTTCCATTTCCATATTTGGCATATACTTTTGCACGAATCTTACTGATTCCAAAGCTTACATTTACAGTTCCACTATAGTTACCGGTAAAGGTTACGGTTGCCAGCGCAGTTCCCTCTTCTACATTATCTTTGTAATTACCAACAGTATAATCGGTTCCTGCTGTTAATACTTTCCCATTATAAGTTACAGTTACATCTTCTTCACTGAGTGTTACTGCTTTTCCGGTATAATATTTTTCCTTTGCAGTTGCAATCACGCTGTCATTTTCCACTTCTTTCGGAAGAATGGTATAGGTTGTATTTACCGTTCCTTTATAGTTACCGATTCCGGTAATTGCTGCTGATGTCTCTCCTGCATTTGGATTACTTCCACTGTATATTACAGTATAATCTTTTCCTTCTACTAATGTTTTGTCTCCATCCTTTACCACAACTGCAACTGTGTTTCCAGTATACTCAGTATCCTTTGCAGTTACCATTTCATTCGTCAACGTTTTCTGCCGGATAGTAAAGGTTGCTTCATTACTGTCTGCGGATTCAAATTTCTTTGCACTGGCTGTTGCAATTACCGTATAAATTCCTGCATCCACCGGTGCCTTGCTTAATTTGTTTCCCGCCTCATCATAATAAGTATAAGTAATGGAAATGCTTGGATTTTTTTCAATTCCCCAGCTGTATGCATTAGCATCACAGCTTAAGTTTTTCTCATCATTACTGCCATTATATTCAAAATCACTGGCTGTAAGATTTGCATACAATGCTTTTAAATAGGTTCTTACCGGTACAATAAATACAGTCTCTTTATAGTTCTCTGCTGCATCTCCTTCCGGCACAAATACTACATGATGGTCTACATCTTCAAAGATTGCAGTTCCGGTAGTATTAAACCACAGTGTCTCATCCGGGCTCTGCCACTCAAAATGGCCTTCCAGTTCCTGGTTCTCATCATTGACCGCTACTGCCATTCCGCCATTCAGATGGGACTCTCTCAGTTTTCCGGACATATGATTGATTGTTGCAGATGGTTTTTCCTTAATTACTGCCTCTGCCTTATTTACAGTTACCGTATAAGTCCTGCTTCCTGCCTCATATACATCTGTTGCCGGTGTTGTAATCGTATAAGTATAAGTTCCTGCATTTAAAATCTCTTTGTCACAGGTTCCAACAATACCACTCTTTGGACCATCCTTTACAAAGTTCTTTGCATTCAGTGTCTGGACTTTTCCGTTATAAGTCAGATTTGAAATGTTCTCTTCAAATACCGGAGTTCTCTTACTGATTTTAATGGTATATTTTTCTGTTTTCCATTGAAAGAGATAATTCTTATACTTGCACTTCAAGGTAACTGTTCCTGTCTTATCCGCAGTTACAGATACCTCTTTCTTATTTGTATTTTTTAATGTTACCTTATCTTTTCCACTGGTAACACTCCATTTGGTTTCGTAAGCAATCCATGCAGAACACTCGATTTTCTTCGTATCCTGCAGCTGCATCGTAATTGTATCATCCTTTTCGGCAGCTTTTACTGTCATCCCGGTTATTCCGGATAAGGACAATACCATCAATGCCGCCATTACAAAAGCTGTAATTCTTTTTTCCAACATTTTGGCTACTCTCATGTTTTTTCTCCTTTTATTCATTTTATCCATTTCCTGTTGATTTATGAATTGTATAACCAATCATAGCCTACTCTGTGTTATAAAAAGCGTTATATTTTTCTATTTTTTCTTTATTCTTCCGAATTGTACTTAAATCTTCCTGTTTGTATTGTATTTCTCCTCGTATCTACTCGTCTGTTCCATTCACCAATACTTTATGATATTTCACATATTTCTTTCCAGCCGTCCGTTCCATGTTGTCATTGATTCTTTCTATCACAAGTCCGCAATTTTCTTCTTCAATACCTATTAAAAGTATCAGATACTGGTTTGTGCTGTACCTGGTATACAGGTCACCGCTGCGCAGGGAGTTTTTCAATGCCTGCTCCAGTTCTGCCCGGATGTATTCGAAATGAACACCACCTTCTGAAGCATACCCCTTCCCATCGGTAATGGTGCTCATAAGAAGCCACGCACTCTTTCCCGTACGCTGCAAAACCCGTTTTGCAAAGCGGTAATTTTCAATGAAAACAGGATACGAACAGTAAAATGCTCCTTCCTCTCTCTCTTCTTCCAACTTCTCCTGTATTGCCTGAATATGAGTGGCATCCTCCGTAACACAGCTGCTGATTCGTTTTAATTGTTCCAGCATAGACTTTGAAGGCTCACTGCCAAGCTCTGCCAGCAGCATTTCTTCTGTCTTATGATATAATGCCACCGCCTCTTTGGAACGCTTCATGGCAATCAATGCCTCCATCTGGTATACCTGCCAGTCATCCAGTGGATAAAGAACCGCTGCTTTTTCTGCTATCTCATATAATTTCTGATACTCCTGCTCATCCCGGTAAATTCCGCACAGTCTCTTTACACAGGACATATATAATTTCCGGTATTTCGTTGCCCAGAAAATTACCCATTCTGATGCTCCCAGTGCCGGCAAAAATTCTCCACGGTACAGCCTGACTGCTTCCTCTAATTCTGTTTTTCCAAAATCTTCCGCCTGTTTCAATGCATGCTCTGCCTTCTCTTCAAAAGAAATGCAATCACAATGATACGGAATTTCCGGCGTCCAGCAATAAACTCCCTTTCGGCTTATAATATAATCGCTCTCCGGCAGTCCCTGCTCCTTAAGCAGTTTCCGCACCCGGAAAAGAATTGCCCGGAAACTGTTGGATGGGTTTGCAACCTCCTCATTTTCCCAAAGTCTTCCCACCAGTTCTTCCCTTGTTACCCCTTCTGTACCCGCATGCAGAATGATCTGAAGCAGCCGGTTCGTCTTTGTCGTTGATTTCCGGTCTATGATAAAGGAATGATTTCCATATTGCATTCGAAATGTTCCAAGCATACTTACTTCTAAATTTTTTTTCATGCTTCCTGCCCCCTGCAGATTATTTTTCCTAATTGCAGTATATAGGACTTTGTTTTTATACGCAAAAGATTTTTCTCATTTCTTCCGGATTGTCAAAACGAAAGATTACTCTTATAATCATATTCATAAATAATTCTAAAAAATAATTATTTCGAGCTGTTAGAAAGGATTATACCATGGAAACAGGATTTATTGATTTACATGTACATTCAACCTGCTCTGACGGAACTTTTACCCCATCTGAGCTGGTTCATGAAGCCATACGTCATTCGATATGTGCCTTTGCCCTTACTGACCACGACTGTATCGATGGTATTAAAGAAGCACAGGAAGAAACCTTGCGGCTTAACTCCCCGGATGCACCGGAAGTCATTGCCGGTGTTGAACTCTCTTGTGAACTGGATGACCGTGAAATCCATATGGTCGGGCTATATATTAACCCGGACGATAAAGTATTTAATAACAAATTAAATGCATTCCGTTCTTCCCGCACAGACCGCAACCGCCTGATGGTTGATAAACTGCAGCAGGAGGCACACCTTGCCATTGATTATGACAGTCTTATCAGAGAATTTCCGGATGCAGTCATTACAAGAGCACATATTGCAAGATACCTTGTAAATCATGGTCTTGCCAAAGATATGAATACAGTATTCAGTAAATATATCGGGGATGACTGTCCTTATTATGTAGACCGTCCTAAAATCACTCCGCAGGAAGGTATTTCCCTGATTCATCATGCCGGTGGTCTTGCCATTTTAGCCCATCCGGTACTCTATCGCATGAATGCAGACCGATTGGACGCTCTGGTTCAGACACTGGTAGAAGAAAGCCATTTAGATGGTATTGAAGCCGTCTATTCCAGCTACCAGCTTGGCGATGAACGAAACATTAAGAAGCTTGCACAAAAATATCATCTGCTTATTTCCGGTGGCTCTGACTTCCACGGAAGTAACAAACCTTATATTTCCATGGGAAACGGAACAAGACATATGCCGATTCCTTATTATATTTTATCGGATATTAAAAATGCGCTGCATTGCAGATAGCTTACTACTCATGTACACCAAGAGGGACTGTCATTTTACAATTTCTGTAAAACAACAGTCCCTCTTTATAGATACTTTCTATTTTTTGTCTTTCACCTCGTCTAATGCATTTCGAAAGATTCGTTCAAATTCATTTTCGGAACATTTTTTCCGGCTGGATTCATCCGAATACCCTCTATTCTGCTGTCTTTCCTGCTCGTGAACGAGCAAAACAACCGGAACCTTAAAATAACCGTCATATCCGTATGCGACAATCCCCTCCCTGGAGCTTTATTTCAATGGTTTCATATTATATATCGGCAAAAGTGTCTGATTTCTTTAGTCCTCTACCGGTTCTGCCGGAATAAAAATACGGTCTTTTACCACATCCGCAGGCTTTGGTGCTGCTTCTTCTGCTTCCCTGCAGAACTGCAGCTGTGAATTCACCAGCACCTTTCCACGTTTGTCAACCTTTTCATAGGTGCCATCCTTCTGAAGGAGATGTGCTTTCGTATTATCTGCCAGTTCCACATCCAGAATATGCATTACTTTATGCTTTAACTCTTCATTTTCTACGGGGAAAATAATCTCTACACGGCGGTCTAAGTTACGTGGCATCCAGTCAGCACTTCCCATGTAAATTTCATCCTGTCCATCATTATAGAAATAGAAAATTCTGCTGTGCTCCAAGAAATTTCCTACAATGGAACGCACTCTGATATTTTCACTGATCTTTGGAATGCCTACCTTCAGGCAGCAGATTCCACGTACAACCAGATCAATCTGCACTCCCGCTGCTGATGCTTCATACAAAGCTGCAATAATATCACGGTCACAAAGAGAATTCATCTTGGCAACAATTTTGGCTGTCTTTCCCGCCCTGGCGTATTTTGTTTCACGCTCAATTAATTTCAAGAAACGCTTCCGCAGCCAGATTGGTGCTACCACCAGCCGGTTCCAGGACAGCGGTTCAGAATAACCGGATAACATATTAAATACTGCTGTTGCATCTTCTCCGATTGCTTCCGAACAGGTAAAGATACCACAGTCTGTGTACAGCTTTGCAGTGGAATCGTTATAGTTTCCGGTTCCAAGATGTACATAACGGCAGATGCCTTCTTCTTCTCTTCTTACGACCAGCGCAATCTTGCTGTGGGTCTTTAAGCCCACCAGACCATAGATGACATGGCAGCCTGCTTTCTCTAATTTTTTTGCCCAGACAATGTTATTTTCCTCATCGAAACGGGCTTTTAATTCTACCAGAACAGATACCTGTTTGCCATTTTCTGCTGCCTGTGCCAGTGATGCAATAATCGGCGAATTGCCGCTGACACGGTAAAGTGTC
>ULNO01007811.1_pt1 | contig 13175 bp, 7 predicted proteins | sample 1951961 | NCBI WGS metagenome assembly ULNO01 (sample SAMEA4835581, study PRJEB28245) | human gut metagenome | biome: gut microbiome; material: fecal sample | place: Denmark | collected 2008
TCGGGGATTAAGACCTCTACTGTCGTTTCAGGATTAACCGCTTTTATCGTACGGATCGTATCCACCCAATGCTGCGCACCCAAATCAGGCAAATCATCCCGGTCAACAGAAGTAATGACCGCATGTTTCAAATTCATCAGCCGGATACTTTCCGCCACATTCGCAGGCTCCTTCGGGTCCAACGGGAGCGGCTTGCCAGTCAACGTATTGCAGAAACGGCAAGAACGCGTACAGATATCTCCCGCAATCATAAAGGTAGCCGTCCCTCTGCTCCAGCACTCTCCCATATTCGGACATTTTCCGCTGGTGCAGATAGTATGCAGACAGTGGGATTCAACGATGCTTTTTGTCCGTGTGAACTGTTCGTTCCCACCCAGCCGGATTTTTAGCCAATCCGGCTTTCTCAAATGTTCTGACATTATAAGTTACAAATTATCAAATAAAAAGTTAGACATTCTGGTATACAGATGATAGCGGGTGTTTCCACCGTAAATACTATGATTACGATCTTTGTAAACCTGCATTTCAAACTGTTTACCGGCTTGTACCAAGCTCTCAGCATAATCCATTGTCTGCTGGAAATGCACATTATCATCGGCTGTGCCATGAATCAACAACAACTTCCCCTGCAAATCCTTCGCCAGACGGATCGGTGAAGTAGCGGCATACCCTTCAAAATTTTCTTTTGGCGTACGCATGAAACGTTCCGTATAGACAGAATCGTAATATTTCCAATCGGTAGGAGGTGCAACAGCAATACCGGCTTTGAAAGTTCCATTGCCAACACTCATGGCCATCAGCGTATTGTAACCGCCGAAGCTCCATCCCCAGATAGCCATGCGGTTCTTGTCGACAAACGGCAATTTGCCTAAAGCCTGTGCCGCTTCCACCTGGTCCTTGGATTCCAGTTCCCCCATCCGCAGATAGGTACATTTACGGAAGGCTTCTCCGCGGGCTCCTGTACCACGTCCGTCCACACAAACCGTAATGATCCCGTTAGCCGCCAGATATTGTTCCCAGTCAAAGCTATATTTATCCAATACCTGCTGGGAGTTCGGGCCACTGTACTGGAACATCAGAACCGGATATTTTTTCGACTCGTCGAAATCGACCGGCTTCACGATCCATGCATTCAATTCATAATCGGAAGCTGTACGCACTTTGATAAACTCTTTCTCGGCATATGAATAGCCAGCCAGCTTATCGACTAAACGGGCATTATCCTGCAGGACACGCAGGACTTTATTCGACTTCGTCTCGTTTACGGTGATTTTAACCGGCGTATTTGCATTTGAATATTGATTTACATAATAAGCGAAGTTATCGCTGAATGTGGCATTATTCGTTCCTTCCTGTGTGGAAAGTTTCGTCTTTACTCCTTTCGCATCGATTTTATATATAGCACGCCGGATCGGACTTTCTTCGGCCGATTCATAATAGACCGTCTTTGTCGCTTCATCATAACCCAGAAACGCAGTCACATCCCAATTGCCCTTCGTCACCTGGCGCTGCATGACACCCGTAGGAGAATACAGATAAATATGCGCATAACCATCCTGTTCGTTTACATATGAGAAACTGTTCGCATAGAAATGGATGGAGTTCAACCATTCCGAATCGACATAAGCCTTATTTTCATCACGCAGGATCAAACGAAAAACACCGCTTTTCGGATTCGCATAATACATATTGAAAACATTCTGATGACGGTTCAAGGTCATCACAGCCAACTGATCGTCATTATTCGTAAAAACAATCCGCGGAATATAGCTGTCCGCTTCTACCGGAACTTTCAATTCTTTTGTATCCTTCGTCGTCACGTCATAAGAATGCAACGTAACTTTCGAATTCTTCTCACCAGCCTTCGGATATTTATAATTATAATAGCCGGGATATAATCCCTCTCCGAACATCTGCATCGAATATTCGGGAACTTCCGATTCGTCGAAACGCACAAAAGCCAGCTGCTCGCTGTTCGGAGACCAAGCCATCAGGTTCGTTACGGCAAACTCTTCTTCATAGACCCAATCGGTAATGCCATTCAGGATTTTATTCATTTCACCGTCTTTCGTCACCTGGACCTCTGTATCATAATCGAATTTACGAATCCATATATTATTGTCACTTACATAAGCGACCATCCTCCCGTCCGGCGAGAATGTCGGAATCATCTGCTTGCCTTTCGAATCTGAAATCGGTTTCACATAATTACGGCGCACATCGTAGTCATACACATTCGCCTTGAATGAACGGCGATAGATCGGTTCCGTATCGCGCCATACAAGAATATGGTGTCCGGTACTGCTAATCGTGTATCCGTCGAACTTGTCAAACGTACACTCACGCGCTTTCTCTGTATTGAATAAAGTATCGACCGGATTTCCAGTACGATAAGAATACTTTATAATCATGTTGCGAGCATCATTCATCGCCGTATAATGCTCGCCATCAGGCATAGAACGCATTTCTCCAATATTAGTAACCTGGCGGAACTGACCGTCTGTAATTTCTTTTAAATCGACACGTTTGCTCCCATTCTGGGCTGCCAGGCTCCCAACCAGCAAGAACGAAAGTAAAGCACCAAAACCTAATCGTTTCATGTATGATTCTATTTTTATCTTAATATTTCAGTTAGAACGGATTGCAAAGTTACTACATTCTTGCGGATTTATTATCTTTGCCCTTATGGAAAACAGCAAACCATATCGTGAATTCGGAGATTTCCTGCGGGAAGTATTTCCTTATAAAGTGCAAAAGATATCAATCAATGCCGGCTTTACCTGTCCGAACCGCGACGGGACGAAAGGTTTCGGCGGTTGTACCTACTGCAACAATCAGACGTTCAGCCCGGAATATTGCCATACAGAAAAAAGTGTAACGGAACAACTGGAAGCAGGCGTTCGCTTTTTCTCCCGCAAATATCCGGAGATGAAATATCTAGCCTATTTCCAAGCCTATACAAACACGTATGACGAACTGGATTCGTTGACTTCTAAATATGAAGAAGCACTCGCCTGTCCGGGTGTCGTCGGACTGATCGTCGGAACACGGCCGGATTGCATGCCGGACGCACTATTGGATTATTTCTCCGCTTTATCCCAAAAGAAGTTCGTGATGATCGAATATGGCCTGGAGAGCACGCTGGACCGTACTTTAACCCGTATCAACCGGGGACATACACATGCCGAATCGGAAGAGGCCATCCGCCGCACAGCGGCCCGGAACATATACACGGGAGCCCACTTGATCTTAGGCCTTCCGGGAGAAAGCAGGGAAGATATATTACACCATGCCGACATTCTGTCCGCCCTTCCGCTCACAACACTGAAGCTTCACCAGTTGCAACTTATCCGAGGCACGCGCATGGCTAGGGAACAGGCGGAACACCCCGAACAGTTTCATCTCTATACCGCCGATGAATACATCGACTTGGTCATTGACTTCATAGAACGATTAAACCCCTCTATTGTCGTAGAGAGGTTCGTATCACAATCCCCTAAAGAGTTGCTGATTGCACCAGATTGGGGGCTTAAGAATTTTGAATTTACAGCCAAGGTAAATAAACGTATTTCAGAACGAAATGCGCGGCAGGGGCGTCTGCTCAATCCTCCTTCTTCGGAGCCAGTTCTCCCTGGTATGTGATATTCTGCCTATTAGTCGGCGTTACGCTTATGATCGCGGAACCATTTGAAAATACTTGCACATCGAAACGGAAAGTATCTTCTTTGGTACGGGCTACGAATTTAATTCGAGCGGTCCCCTTCTTATCGAAGGTTGATTGATAATCGGTAATTGATTCTTCAAAACGCATCCCGTCACCTCCACCATACGGTAAAGAATATGCCCTACCGAAATAAGGCAGATAAGAAATCGCCGAATCACCGCGCATTTCAAGAGAATAAGGAGTCGTCAGATGAACCGTACGTCCTCCCATTGGTAACGCCCGATCTACCTCGATCGTAAACCGGCCGTTTTCTATCATTTCCTTTATTTCTTTTGCTTTCTGTTCTTCCCTTTCCTTCTTACTTTGAGAATAAAGGGATTGTCCCCCGAAAAAAAGAACAATCCCTACAAAAAAGAATAACCTAATGTTTCTCATATAACCTTAAATAACTAAACACTATTATTTACCTATGTATATATAAGACAATTCTAAGCCTTGAAAGGTTTATTCGTTTATCATTAAATTACCTTAAAAACAAAGACTTGATTACGATCCGATTTCAAACATTAACTACTTGCATTTGTATATGTCCCTTAACTTTGCTTTATTTGTCCCTTCAATTTTCTGAAACAGATTAATAATTTTATGGAGAAAAAACATCAGTATCAAGGATTAACCAAACAAGAAGTAGAAGAAAGCAGGCGCCTTCACGGCGAAAATATCCTCACTCCTCCAGAGAAAGCCTCTCTATGGAGCCAATTTCTTGAAAAATTCAATGACCCGATTATCAAGATCCTATTGGTGGCATGGTTCTTATCCATGATTATCGCCGGCGTACATTGTTGGGGACCAGAGGCTAAAGGTTTCACTGCCTTCCTCGAACCGATCGGCATATTCTTTGCAATCATGTTAGCATCTTGTGTCGGCTTCTTTTTCGAAGTCAAAGCAAACAGGGCATTCAATGTTTTAAACACGGTCAATGATGATATTTTCGTGAAGGTGATCCGTGAAGGGAATATCTGCCAAATTCCGCGAAAAGAGGTTGTCGTCGGCGATATAGTCGTACTTGAAACGGGAGAAGAGGTCCCTGCCGACGGACATTTATTGGAAGCGATCTCCCTCCAGATTAACGAATCGACACTGACCGGCGAACCGATCATCAGCAAGACGACAAATGAAGCCGACTTCGACGAAGAAGCGACCTACCCGTCCAATGTTGTCATGCGCGGAACGACCGTCGTTGACGGACACGGTGTAATGGCAGTGGAGAAAGTCGGCGATGAAACCGGATACGGGAAAGTGTATGAAGGCTCGCAGATAGAAAATAATATCGACACACCGTTGCAGATGCAGCTGGCAGGGTTGGCAAAGGTGATCAGTAAAGCCGGCTATGCGATTGCTGCCATCACTTTCATTGCGCTGCTGACAAAAGTCTTGCTGTCCTCATCCGGGATGCCGGTCATGGACTTGATCTCGCACATCCTGAATATCTTTATGGTAGCCGTCACGTTAATCGTCGTTTCCGTACCGGAAGGCTTGCCGATGAGCGTGACACTCAGCCTTGCACTCAGCATGAACCGCATGCTGAAAACAAACAATCTAGTCCGTAAAATGCATGCCTGCGAAACAATGGGGGCTACCACGGTTATCTGTACCGATAAGACCGGGACACTTACGCAAAACCAGATGCAGGTATATCAAACGAACTTTTACAACCTGAAAGACCAGAAATTGGTAGACGATGAACTGAGCGTGCTAATCAAAGAAGGAATATCGGTCAATTCGACTGCCTTCCTCGATTTCTCCGAAGAAAAGATAAAAACATTGGGGAACCCGACGGAAGCAGCCTTGCTGCTATGGTTGAACAGCCAACATCAGAATTATCTGGAAATAAGAGAAAATGATCGGATACTGGACCAACTGACATTCTCCACCGAACGGAAATATATGGCAACAGTCGTACAATCATCCTTATTGGGCAAACGCGTGCTGTATGTCAAAGGTGCCCCGGAAATCGTACTGGCGAACAGCAATCGGGTGGCTATCGACGGGACCTACAAACCGGTAGAAGAATGCAAAGCCGGTATCGAAAAGCAACTGCTGGACTATCAGAACCAAGCTATGCGTACGTTGGGATTCGCCTATCAGATACTGGAAGACGGGCAGGATGCCACATTTTTCGTGAACGGACGACTGCACAAGACGGACCTTACTTATTTAGGTATCGTCGCTATTTCCGACCCTGTCCGTGCTGATGTTCCGGCTGCTGTCCAAAGTTGCCTTGATGCCGGCATCGACATCAAGATCGTGACCGGCGACACTCCGGGAACGGCTAAAGAGATCGGACGGCAGATCGGAACCTGGAAGACCGGAGACACCGAACGCAACATCATCACCGGCCCAGGCTTCGAAGCCTTGACTGACGAAGAAGCGCTGGATCGCGTGCTCGACTTGAAGATCATGTGCCGCGCCCGACCGACTGACAAACAACGCCTGGTACAATTGTTGCAACAAAAAGGAGCCGTAGTGGCCGTCACAGGTGACGGTACCAACGACGCCCCGGCCCTGAAAGCCGCACAGGTCGGACTATCTATGGGAGACGGAACCTCCGTGGCAAAAGAGGCAAGCGACATCACGATCATAGACAACTCGTTCAGTAGCATTACCCGTGCGGTGATGTGGGGACGTTCCCTGTACCGGAACATCCAGAAATTCCTGTTGTTCCAGTTGACAATCAATGTGGCGGCCTGTCTGATCGTCTTATTGGGCTCCCTGTTAGGAACCGAATCTCCGCTCACGATCACCCAGATGCTTTGGGTAAACCTGATTATGGATACATTTGCCGCCGGTGCACTGGCTTCGCTGCCGCCTAACGAACGGGTGATGAAAGACAAACCCCGCCGAAGCGGTAAGGACGGCGACTTTATCATTACCCGCCCGATGGCTTACAATATTTTCGGTGTCGGTCTCGCATTCGTAATCGTTTTGATGGGATTGTTGCTCCACTTCCATGCACAGGATGGACTGACGCCGCACGACCTATCCTGGTTCTTCAGTTTCTTCGTGATGCTTCAATTCTGGAATATGTTCAATGCAAAAGCGTTTATGGAAGACCGCTCGGCATTCGCCAACCTCAAAGAGAGCAAGAGTTTCCTGACGGTGGCCCTGCTTATCATCGCCGGGCAATATCTGATCGTCACGTTCGGCGGCGAAATGTTCAGTGTCGTCCCGTTATCTTGGAAAGACTGGGGAACCATTATCGGCTCGACTTCTCTGGTTCTCTGGATCGGAGAGATAGGCCGGTTAATCGAAAGATGGAGAAAATAAATAAAAAAAGAGGGTTGCGCAAAAAACTGACGCAACCCTCTTCACTTACATCTAAATCATTAACAGAGATTCTTACTTCTTGTAAGTCTTATACCCATAAACAGCCAAGTCACCCAACTCTTCTTCAATACGGAGCAACTGGTTGTATTTCGCCATACGGTCCGAACGGCTCAAAGAACCGGTTTTGATCTGTCCGCTATTGGTAGCAACAGCGATATCGGCGATCGTAGCATCTTCAGTCTCACCCGAACGATGCGAAGTGACGGAAGTATAACCGTTACGGTGTGCCATTTCGATTGCATCCAGTGTTTCGGATAACGTACCGATCTGGTTCACCTTGATCAGAATAGAATTGGCACAGCCTTCCTCAATGCCTTTCTTCAGGAATTCTACGTTTGTCACGAACAGGTCGTCACCGACCAACTGGCATTTGCTTCCCAACGCTTCAGTCAACAGTTTCCAACCGGCCCAGTCGTTTTCGTCCATGCCGTCCTCGATAGAGTCGATCGGGTATTTAGCAACCAATTCGGACAAATAAGCGACCTGCTGCTCGGCAGTACGCTTAGCACCTTTGGCTCCCTCAAATTTCGTATAATCGTATACGCCATCATGATAGAATTCGGAAGAAGCACAGTCCATAGCGATCGTCACATCCTTACCCGGCTCGTATCCGGCAGCTTTAATAGCGGCCATGATGGAGTTCAAAGCGTCTTCCGTTCCATCCAAAGCAGGAGCGAAACCACCTTCGTCACCGACAGCCGTACTCAGGCCGCGATCGTGCAACACCTTCTTCAAAGCATGGAAGACTTCGGCCCCCATACGCAAACCTTCACGGAAACAGCAAGCTCCAACCGGACGGATCATAAATTCCTGGAAAGCGATCGGGGCATCAGAATGCGAACCGCCATTGATAATATTCATCATCGGGACAGGCAATACATATGCATTCGTCCCGCCGATATAACGGTAAAGAGGCAGGTCCAAATAGTTAGCTGCCGCCTTGGCAACAGCCAGAGAAACGCCTAACATGGCGTTGGCGCCTAAATTAGACTTTGTCTTCGTACCGTCGAGTTCAATCAGTTTATGGTCGACCTCACGCTGGTTCAGGGCGCTCATGCCCAGGATAGCGGGAGCAATTACATTATTTACATTATCGACAGCTTTCAGAACGCCTTTGCCACCATAGCGTTTTTTGTCGCCATCACGAAGCTCGATTGCTTCGTTTTCACCGGTAGAGGCACCAGAGGGAACAGCTGCACGGCCAAAAGCGCCGGAAGCCAAATGTACATCTACTTCAACAGTCGGGTTACCACGTGAATCAAGAACTTCTCGTCCTACTACTTTTACAATTTCCATACTTTTACTATTTGAGTTTTATCTTTCGTATAAATATAACAAAAGAGGACGAGGCTTTGTTGGGGAAAGGGGATCAATATTGTCTATCGCCCCATTTACAACGACATCGACAATTCGATCCGACATTCTAAAGCGTTCATAATGCGATAGAATGTTTATACATAACGAATCCCAAAAGGAAATGCCACCTCCCCTACTTTTTCCGAACAAAACTTTCCGGCTTTCAGATAAACGATTATCTTTGTTACACTATCCGGCATTGGATAGCGACCTAAAACCTGTCAAACTATGAAATCAGACATGTTTATTGATCCGAAATCGGATTACGCGTTTAAAAGGTTTTTCGGCACTGTGTCGAACAAGGAGCTTACAATCGGCTTCCTGAACAGCCTGCTTAACAAGGATATCAAAGATATCATATTCCACAACGTGGAAATGCAAGGCAACAATACTGATAGCAGGAAAGCTGTATTCGATTTGTTTTGTGAAGGATCGGATGGAGAGCTTTTCATTGTCGAAATCCAGAAAAAGAGACAAAAGTACTTCTCCGACCGTGTACTTTACTACGCTTCGTTTGTTATACAAATGCAGGCTGATATAGAAAGCGAGAAGTTCCGGTTGGCAAAGGAGGAGGAGAGAAGACGGTGGAACTATCATATCAACAAAGTGTATGTAGTCTGCTTTTTGGACTTCCGGCTCGATACGCGCTACACAGACAAATATCGTTGGGATGTCGTGCGCATGGACCGTGAACTGAAAATTCCGTTCAGCGAAACACTGAATGAGATCTACTTGGAGCTTCCAAAGTTCAACTTGAACTTTGAGGAATGCGATACGTTTTACAAAAAATTTTTATACACGATGAACAACATAGACATTATGGGACAGTTATCAAAAGAAACAATACAAAACGACAAACTCCTGCGAAAACTCAAAAGCGCTATCGAACTACAACGCATGAGCGCTAAAGAACGCTTAGCATACGAACTAAGCATTGCAGCCGAACGCGACCTGGCTGCCTGCATGGCTACAAGTTTTGAGGAGGGGGAGGAAAAAGGAATAGCTAAAGGCATCACCGAAGGAATGCGCAAAATCATCTTGAACATGAAGCAAGCAGGCATGGATCTTGCCACCATCGCCAAAACTGCGGGACTGCCGGAAAAAGAGGTAGAGGCGCTATTGAAATGAATTACAGCCTTGAAGGATCAAGAAGAACTGCAACGTAATCATATAACGAAGCCCTTGCAACCAAACGATTGCAGGGGCTTGTTTTTTGTCTGCCTCCGGTCTTCACAGAAGGAAGGGCAGAAGAACTTCTTATAATTTCATTAACTTTAGTATTAATATTCACCGCTTGTTCCCCCTCGCGGGGTAATTGGTCGCTCCCAAGTAACGGCTGCAAGGCCGGCTGTCCGGGAAATACCGCACGGTGATATTTAGAATTATTTGATTATAAAATGTCATATGTCTGTAAAGGCGGTACGTGAACCGCCCTTACGATAGACAGTATTGTTTTTTAGTATCAACCGTTATTTAACGATAGCCTTTACAGCTTCTTCACCTTCAACAGCTACAACTACGATACCCTGCGGAGCAGCGATTGTAGCGTTGTCAGAAGAAACAACCGTGTTAGCCACTACCTGGCCCAAGATGTTGCTGATGACAACTTTCTTGCCGGCAGCACCGGCAATTGTTACGTTGCCTTCGCCAGATACAACTTTAACTGTTGCAACTTCCACGTCCTCGTTAGCTGTTGCATCGCCTTCGCCCAATGTAACAACCAGAGCTTTTTCCACCTGATTTGTAAAGCCTAACTTACCGTTCAGGTTGTACAAATAATAATTCGGAGCAGAAATCGGTCTGATTACATAGCTGCTTTCAGAAGCTTTCATAATGTAGAACTTGAAGTTATCAACACCACCCAAGCATACATCTTCTTCTTCCTCTTCTGCAACCAAAACAGTCTCGCCGTTTACAGTCGTAGAGATTGTGTCAAGACCAGCCAATGTTGCCGGACGGAAAATAGCTTTCAAATCGCCATCACTTCCATCTACTTCTGTATAAGAACCTTCCAAAGCATAGTTTACATTATATACATAATCAGCCTTGTTAGCATCCCAATGAAGCATAGAATCCGTTGCGAAATACAAGAAGTCTCTTGCTTCTTCTTCACCATTACCTTTAGAGATATAGAAAGAATGGAAATCCTTGTCGATATCAGCTGTATCCAACCAGAATGTCATACCTTCGCCGATAATACCTTCCAAGATACCGTTCTTGTTCTGTTTCACAGCAACAGCACCTTCTTCGCTATTGAATGTAGCGTGACGTGCTACAGCTTCCAATGATTCAGAAAGAGCGTTAAAGTCAACCGTTACAGCTGAATAAGGAGCATTCAGTTCATCCAAAGTTGCAGAAGCAGCGTCAAAAACAGCAGTTGTTGTATTTACAGACCATTTGTTAGCATCATACTTAATCAGACCACTGTAATTTACTTCATCATTTCCAGCTGTAATATCAGTTTTGCCCAACTCAATCATAGCATACGTTCCATCTACATTTTTCTTGAAGAATACACGTTTGGCATCGTCTTTAGCAGTTGCAGCTTTATAATCACTAGTAACACCACCAAAATACTGCTTAGAATTATCGTTCTTCAAATTGTACAGCAAATAAGAAGTCGCAACGTTTACAACAGAGTCTTTCTGTTTTACATCTGTTCCGTCCAGATAAGCATATTTCATCTTATTTTTTACGCTTTCAGCCTTTTCAAACATCCACTGAACGCTATAAGCCGGATTGTTGATAGGAACAAAGTAAGGACTAGTACCTTTGTAAGCCATGTACAGCTTTTCAACCGTTACCGAACCAGTACCGTTGAATACCAATTCAGTCTGCTGGCTCAACTGTGCATCTGTCAATGCCAAGAAACCTTCGCTTTCAGTTGTCGGAGTCAGTTTGACAATCTGATATTTCCAGTTACTAATATCGGTCAAGTCCACAGAACCTGCAACAATACCTGTAACAGCAGTACCTGTGCTCAATGCAGCAGTACTGATTGCATATTCGCCAGCCTTGTCAGTCTTATACATGCTGACAGTGAAAGTCACGTTTGTTTCACGGTTTTTGAATTCGAAGTTACGTCCACTAACAGCAGAAACAACCCACTGAGCCAACGGAGCATTTACATCTACATCTTCCGGAGCTGCTACGGCTGCGCCGAATGCAGCAGCACCATAAGTCGGGATCAAATATTTGCCATACAAAGAAGCAGCAGCAGTAGTGTTAGCCGGCTTAGTTCCCAAGAAAGAGATGTTGTAGATAGCAGCATCGTCTGCTTTCAATACGTCAGCAGCAGCAGCCCAAGTGTTGCTTGTTGTCATAGCCAAAGACAGTTTGTCGGCGTTACCGAAACCAACAGTCGTGATATAAGTCTTGATACCACCTGTAGTCAAAGAGTAAGCACCTACAAACAAGTTTGAAGCAGCCGTGTTGTCATTACCTTCAACTTTAGCAGAAGCCAATGTAATCGTATATTCACCTTCTGCATTCTGAGGATCGTCTTCTGAAACAGCAAAAACACCGTTCACGCTTGCAACTTTACCATCTTTCTTAACGTTGTTATCGGCCAACTTGTTACCTTTTACAGTTGTAAAGTCGTAGCCTTCACCAGTTGCAGCATCCAAGCCTGTGATACCAAAGTTCTTTTCCGGATTCAATACGATAAATGTGGCAGCTTCAACCTGTGCTTTTGTAAAGCCTGTTACCAACAGTTTCTTACCGGCAGCGTCAGCTTTAACAAAATACATACCAGATGTTGCAGGAGTAGAAATTACACTTACAGTCAATGCAGCATCTACAGTAGATGCATCTACAGCAATCATCTGATCTGCAAACGGATTGACATCCGGATCAGAAACTGCATTTGGGAATGCAAACTTGAAGCCTTGACCGGAAAGGTTGGCGTTCAAATCATCGACAGTGAGGTCTGTTTTAGCAACCCATGCTGTAGCTGCTGTTCCCGCAGCACTTACATCATATGTCGTAACGGCAGTTGAATTAACTTCAAATTGACCAGCCAAATTCAAAACTTTCAGTTTTGTAAAATCCAATCCTTTACCTTCTACAGTAAAGATGTTTGTAACAGTTGCAACATCTGTCACATTACCACTTAACGCATTACCATTTGCTTTCGTCACATAAAACGGTTTTCCATCAGCTTTCAATGTAAACGTAGAAAAGTCACCAATTGCATTGTAAGCATAATCAGCAATTTCAAACAAAGTAGCATTTTCGATAGCAAGATCACCTGTAGCATTATAAGTGGAAACAGCCGTTCCATTTACTTTGTAAGTTTGATCTACTTTGATGAAACCATTTGTGTTACCTAAGTAGAACTTTGCACCATTCTGCAGATCACCTTTTGCGGCTTCCGCTGTAGGAGCAGCGTTTGCAGAACCAAGCAACGCACCTACCATCAGTAAGCCCGCTGTCAAAAGAGTAGAAATCTTCTTGTTCATAATCTAAACTTTAATATTAATAATACAATAATTGAAATGTTCGTCCTATATATATGTACACGCGTTAATAATGTACACGTGTTAACTTTCGTATTTTGATAGCAAAAACGATCGTTTTTTTCGTCATTTTTTTCGCCTCTTTTTGGAGTTCGTGTTGAAAAGGTGGTTTTTTGTCCTTAAATTGCTATCTGATTGATAAGAAAGGATATAGAGATAAGATTTTTTTTCAGGAAAAGGGTTGTGGTTTTAAAAAGTATATGTATTTTTGTGGTGTAAAAATGACGAAAAGAAACGATCGTTTTTTTTCG
>ULNO01005429.1_pt1 | contig 13126 bp, 12 predicted proteins | sample 1951961 | NCBI WGS metagenome assembly ULNO01 (sample SAMEA4835581, study PRJEB28245) | human gut metagenome | biome: gut microbiome; material: fecal sample | place: Denmark | collected 2008
GGAAGATACCTTTAGTGTTGGTATTGACTTGGAGAAAGCATTAGCGAATCCTGGAAGTACAGCAGATATTGTCCTGCGTGAGGGGGATGTGATTTCTATTCCGAAAAATAATAATACGGTTACAATTAATGGTGCTGTAATGGTTCCGAATACAGTTTCTTATATAAAGGGTGAAGATATAAATTATTACCTGAATCAGGCAGGAGGTTATTCTGAAAATGCAAAGAAGAGTAAGAAATTTATCGTATACATGAATGGCCAGGTGACTAAGGTTAAAGGTAATGGTAAGAAACAGATCGAACCTGGTTGTGAGATAATTGTGCCTAGTAAAGCTAAGAAGAAGACTAACATAGGTAATATTTTGGGGTATGCTACTACATTCAGTACTTTGGGAATGATGGTTGCTTCTATTGCTAATTTAATCAAGAAATAACAAATACTTCTTATGCCTACTCTGATAGAAGGAGAATCTGAAAAGGAAATAAAACAAAAACAGGATAATCATATGGATGAAGAGATCAGAATCGATGTGATGGAGATTCTTCGTAAGATTATAGCTATTCGTAAAACAATCTATAAAGCGGCTGGCATCGGTTTAGTAATTGGCATTATTATAGCAATAAGTATTCCTAAACAGTATACAGTTGAAGTTACTCTTTCTCCGGAAATGGGGAACAATAAAGGCAGTGGTTTATCCGGTTTAGCAGCTTCTTTCTTGGGAAATGAGGTTACTATGGGTGATGGGACTGATGCTCTGAATGCTTCTTTATCTGCCGATATCGTTTCTTCCACTCCTTTTTTACTGGAACTTTCCACAATGGAAATTTCTGTATCGAGAGATGAAAGTATGACATTAAATACATATTTGGACGAAGAATCTTCTCCTTGGTGGAACTATGTAATCGGATTTCCGGAGATGCTGATTGGTGGAGTAAAGTCATTATTGGTGGATGATGATGAATCAATAGCATCTATTGGAGTGAATCAAGGTATAATTAAACTCTCTAAGAAAGAGTCAAAGAAAATTGAAACTCTGAAGGAAATGATTACTGCTGCTGTTGATAAAAAAACATCTATGACTTCCGTTGCTGTAACTTTACAAAATCCTAGAGTAGCTGCCGTGGTTGCCGATTCTGTAGTGAAGAAATTGCAGGAATACATCATAGATTACCGGACTTCCAAAGCGAAAGAAGATTGTCTCTATTTGGAAAAGCTATTTAAAGAACGTCAGCAAGAGTATTACACTGCTCAAAGAAAATATGCTAATTATATAGATTCTCATGATAATATCATATTGCAGAGTGTTCGTGCTGAACAGGAACGATTACAAAATGACATGAATTTGGCTTATCAGGTTTATAGTCAAGTGGCAAATCAACTTCAGGTTGCTAGAGCTAAGGTTCAGGAAGAAAAGCCTGTATTCGCTATTGTAGAGCCAGCGGTAATACCATTGGACCCTTCGGGGACCAGTAGGAAAATATATGTTTTGATATTTATTTTCCTATCTGTTTGCATTGTCATATTGGGGAAATTTTTCGGGGAAAATCTTTTAAATAAGTTCAAAGAAATACAGGTCTAAAATCAATTGTTAACGTAATAATGGTTTCAACCAATCAAATAAATAAAATAGTAGAACTTATTGCAGTTTTGGGAGATTTGATAATTCTGAACTTATGTTTGTTTCAACTCTTTGTGTTTTGGGAAAAAGCATTTATGTATTCGCCTTTTTCTTGTACTGCTTCTTTAATGATGACTTCGTTAAGTCTCTGTTATCTGGCATGTTCAGCATCTCGTGGAAAGGCTTGGAATAGTAGAGAAATTCGTGCAGATCAGCTTGTGTTGCGTGTCTTGAAAAATATTATAGCGTTTTCAGTTTTCTGGGCATGTATCATGACTTTTAGTGGGATTTCTATCATTTCCCCTCTTTTTTTTGTAATATATTTTTTTATCCTCTTTGTCGTTTTGAGTATTTATCGTATCATTATTCGTCGTTCATTGATTGGTTATTGTGCTAAATGGAAGCATAAAAGTTATGCTGTTTTTATTGGTGGAGGTGATAATATGCAGATGCTGTATGAGGAGATGGGAAGTTCTTTGGCGTCTATTTATGAAGTTGTCGGTTATTTCGATATTGTTCCAAACGATGTTTTTTCATCTCAATGCCGTTATCTAGGCAATCCTGATGGTTTTGCAGATTTTATGTCTGAAGAAACATCAATAAAGCATGTTTTCTGTTCATTGTCAATGGATCAGGGGCGTTATAATGTTCCTATTACAAATTATTGTGAGAACCATTTGCTTTATTTTCATGGTGTACCTAACGTTGGTAAGGGGTTTCCCCGGCGTATTTGGCACAGTATGGTAGGAAATATGCCGATTTTAAACTTGAGATATGAACCACTTAGTAAAGTGGAGAATCGTTTTTTAAAACGGGCATTCGATATTGTATTATCAGGGATTTTTTTGATTACTATTTTTCCATTTGTTTACCTTATTGTAGGAAGTATCATAAAGTTAACTTCTCCTGGTCCTATATTTTTTACACAAATGCGAACAGGTTTGAATGGAGGGGAATTCAAGTGTTATAAATTTCGTTCCATGAAAGTGAATAAAGAAGCAGATAGTAAACAAGCAACAGTTAATGATCCTCGAAAAACTCGATTTGGAGATTTTATTCGGCGTTCTAATATTGATGAACTTCCACAGTTGATCAATGTCTTTAAAGGTGATATGTCGATAGTAGGACCTCGTCCTCATATGCTGATTCATACAGAGATTTATGCACAATTGATTGATAAATATATGGTGCGCCATTTTATTAAGCCAGGAGTAACCGGGTGGGCACAAACACATGGATTTCGTGGTGAAACTAAAGAACTGTCACAAATGGAAGGACGCGTCAAAGCTGATATTTGGTATATGGAACATTGGACAATATTGCTCGATTTATATATTATTTATAAAACTATAGTAAATGTGTTTGTTGGAGAGAAAAATGCATATTGAGATGAGGAATGTCTTTATGTTATTAAATATGTGAGATTTAATGTCCATTTATCGCATATTCTGAATTTTGAATGAAGGGTAGAATATAATAAACAAAGTCTGTTTCGGTATCTGTCTTTAAAGAAAAGAGTTTTGAGAGAGGTATTAATTGGACGATAATCAGCTAATTTAAAGTTATGAAAAAAATTACAGCAGTTGTTCCTATTAGAAAGGGCTCCCAAAGAGTCGTAGACAAAAATTTGCGTCCTTTTGCTGGATCTAATCTTTTGGCAATAAAAATAGAAAATCTTAAAAGGGTTAGGGGGATTGATGAAATTATAGTTAATACTGATTCGGAACATGCAATTGAGATAGCACAAGAAATGGGAGTTTCATTTCATCGTAGAGAAGACTATTATGCTTCTTCAAAATGTACAGGAAGTGAATTTTTTGAACATTTAGGGCAAGTTACTGATACCGATATATTTGCATATTGTCCAGTGACTTCTCCTTTTATAAAGATAGAGACAATGGAGGCTGCTATAAGTATGTTTAAAGAAGAAAATGAGTTTGATTGTTTATCAACCGTTTCAGTGATTAAAGAATTTATGTGGTTAGATGGGAAAGCTATAAACTATAATCCTTTAAATGCACCTAATAGTCAAAATTTGCCAGATATTGAAGCTTTGAATTTTGGTTTTACTTTAATAAATAAGAGTGATTTGATAAGATATCGAAATATAATAGGGAAAACTCCCCAATTTATAAGAACTACTGATATAGAGGCTATTGATATAGATACTCCTTTGGATTTTTTTGTTGCAGAACAGATTTATATTAAAACAATTATTGAAGCAAAGAATTTGTTAGGTTGATTGGTTAACATCAGTGGATATTCTGACTAAATAAAAATGAATACTACAAAATTATTTTTGAGTTTAAATGGGATCGCTTTTAGGGGATTTCCTAATGTAAGATGGGATTTTATTTTTGGCAGATTATCCTTATATTTTCAATGTAAGGAGTTTGATAAAAAAGCTAAAGTAATTAGTCTATTAGACTTCTTTTACTCTTTGTTTTTTCCAAAAACTCCTTGCTATAATATTGAAGAAAAAGGAAAAAAGGGAGTTTTGCTTTTGAATAATTGTTGTGATAGAAAAACTAACATAGATAGGCTACATACTATTAGTGATTTAATACAGAATAGAACCGTGATTTTAGGAGGCAAACCTCGTAGAAAATTTAATATTTTATATACTACTAATATTCTGTCATACATACCATTTTGGCTTTTCTCGTTTAGAAAACGAGATATACCGTTTATACAGAAACTGATTATACTTAATAGATTGGCATTCCTGTATCAAGTGTTAGATTATATTGGTAAAAATATAGATATTCATAACTATAATTTATTTGTATCATATTATGATTCACTGACAGAGGATAGTTTTTGGGAAGAGCTTTTTCGGCTTGAAAAAATAAAAACGGCCTCTTTGCAACATGGACAATTTATTGCATATCGTGAAGATACAGTAATTAATTGTGGAATTGAATTACGTACATTTAAAAGTGATTTCTTGTTATGTTGGAATAATTATACAAAGAGAGAAGCTGTAATATCAGGAATTGAAGAATCAAGATTACCCATATTAGGTATTATAGGATATGCGAGTAAAGAATACTGGAATAAGTGTACAAAGCCAAATAATAATATATTTGGTGTCGTTATTGGACATCCTGATTATATAGATGAAAATATAACTTTAATAAATGCTGCTAATAGTTTGTCTAGAGCAAAGGGATTTAGGTATTATCTTAAATTACATCCTAGCTATAAAGATGATTTTTTTAAGGATATAGTGGATCAAAATTTTTATTTGGGCAATGTTAAAAAGGGTATTGATATGATTGATTATGCAAATATGGTTAATTTCTCAATAGTAGGAAGTTCTACAGTATTTACAGAATTAATCTTCTTAGGTCATGAGGTTATAAGATATTCAAATCAAAGTATAAAGGATAAATATCGAGATATTAAAATTGGACTAACTTTTAGTGAGCCAAAACAAATTGTCGATGTTTATAATAGAGGAAATTTTGAAATTGATGGCTTGTTTGACGATTTATGTTCAATTCGTGAAGTGAGATCTTCTTATCAAAATTTTTTTTCAGCATTTGATGTTTAATCTTATAATAATATGTATATCATCAAAGATAGAATTAAAGGTTATCTGCATCATCCTCTATTTAAGAGAACAGCCATATATACTATAACTGATGGTATTACAAAATCTATTTCTTTTATAGTATTACCTATTGTTTCCTATTTTATTATCCCTTCAGAATTAGGTATTGCTGCAAATTTCGACGTTCTTCAAAATATCGTTATATTATTAGCAGGTCAGGTTGTTGTAAGTTCATTACCATATTTTTATTATGAAAGGACAAAAGAAGAGGTAGCTATATTGGTTAGTAATTTGCTTTTTCTAGTTTTATTAGTTAGTATAATTCTTGCAATAATTATAATTTTCTGTACTAATATAATAGAGGGGTATTTACATATAGGACTATCATTGCAATTACTTACAGTGTTGAGTAGCCTTTGTATGCTTGCAAACAATGTGAATTTCATTTTATACAAGATGGAGGATAACCCTATTAATTTTGCAAAATTGCAAGTAGGTCAGGTTATTTTGTATGTCAGTTTACTTGCAGTTTTAGTGATAGGGTATGATCAACAAGCATTTGGGAAGATTTTGAGCTATGTAGTAGCGATATCTATTATGTTTTTTATTCATCTTTCACTATTATATAAAAGAGGATATTTAATATTTAAAGTAGACCTTAATATTCAAAAGACTTTAGTGAGATTTGGAATACCTCTTTTGCCACATTCTTTATCTTTTTGGATAAAGAGTGGTATGGATAAAGTTATCCTTACAACATATTGTGGATTATCTGTAAATGGACTTTATTCAATGGCTTTAAGTTTTGGTGCGGTTTATGCTTTATTTAATACATCTTTTAGTAATGTCTATGTCCCAGAACTACAAAAAAGATTATCTAGGATGACCCCGGAAAATGAATATGAAGAAAAAAAGTTTCTAGTAAAATTGTCATATAGATTGGGTGGTGTTTTTTGTGTGTTGTGTCTTGTTGTTATTATTATATGTTGGATTATAGTTCATTATGTCTTGAGTGAACAATATACAGCTTCTTTCCAATATATACCATGGATAATATTATCATCTACAATATATTCATTTTACGGGTTAGTTATTCAGTATCCATATACTGTAAAAAAAACATTTGGATTAGGTTTAGTAACGTTTTTGGGAAGTGCTTTTCAACTATTATTGACTTTTTTACTAGTGAAAACTATAGGAGCTGACGGTATAAAATATAGCTTAGTTATCGGTTCTTTAACTATTATGTTGGGAGTTTGGTGGTATAGTAACAAAGTTTATCCCATGCCGTGGTTTTCACGTCTATAAATCAATTGATATATGAGAAAGATTGTATTTCTTTCATTTGCTAATACAGATTATTCTGATTCTTTAATTAGATTAGAAAAAGAAACGGAAGGTTTTCCTTTTGATGAGAGAGTTCTTCTTACAGAAAAAGATCTTCAACCTGAATTAAGGAAGAAAATTCATTGGTTCAAGCATCGGCGTGGCTATGGATATTGGCGTTGGAAAGGATTTATTATATATAATCAACTTCAAAGAATGGAAGATGGTGATATACTGGTTTATTCTGATGCGGGAAATGTCTTTAATTGTAAGGGAATACCGAGATTTCTAGAATATATAAAGATGTTGGATGATAACACTTCGGGGATTTTGGTATTTCAAGAGATGTATAAGGAAAGAGTATATACAAAGGGGGATTTATTCGAATTTCTAAATGTGAAAAGCGGAGATTCTGTAATGGAATCTAATCAATATTGGTCTGGGTGTGTTTTTCTTAAAAAGAATAATATAACATTGACTTTGGCAAAACAATGGTATGATATTAGCCTTTACCATTATGATTTGGTTACTGATAAAAGATCTAAAGCACCAAATTATGATGGGTTTATAGAAAATCGCCATGATCAAAGTGTTTTTTCTTTATTAGCAAAAAAGTTTAATCCTATTGTATTAGAAACAGATGAGTTTATGGCTGTGGATAATAATTGGGATAAATTATCAGAGAAACCTATCCATGCAAAAAGGGCTCGTTATAGTGATCAATCTTTAAAAAAGAAGATAAAACGCTTCTTATTAAGACCTTTGATCTTAGTGACTCGTTGGTATATTATTATATTTGAGGATATGGATATGAGACGCCCCTTTCAAATAAAAGGAAGAACTTATTAATCTTGTATTAATTATATGAAAGTAATAATATTAAAGCGTTCTTATGTAGAGAATATGATAGCTGTGTTACTGATCTTATTGTCATCGGGCACATTGTGCTTTTATCATCAACATTCTATATTATTATGCTTTTCATTATTCTTTTATGGGATGTATTTATTTATAAAGCGTAAACCTCATTTGAGATCAGTTATAAAAAATAAAAGTTTTTTGTTTGTTGTTACTTACACATTTTGGATATGGATAAATTTTCTTGTAATTAATACTAATCATGTAGAAGCTGTCACTCAACCCTATGTATATTGTTTAATACTTTGGGGGACATTTTTTATGACATTGTCAATGGATTACGGCTCATTTAAGAGTTTGTTGTTAGATTTAACCTGTGTTATTTGTGTTATTAGTCTAACTTTATATGTGCTATATCATATAGGTTTGATATCTCCTCGTTTGGTAGAGGGAGCGCATGGCGGAACGTTTTCTTTACTGTTATTTGATGTTATAAAATTAGGCCATGATAGTAATCGAATGTGCAGTTTGTGGTGGGAGCCTAGTGCTTTCCAAGTGGTATTATCAATGACTTTATTCTTGTATATACCTGATATGATATCCAATTTGTTTGATAAAAAGATATTTAAAAAGATATTGGTACTTATATTGGCTATGATATTATCACGATCTACATCTGGATATTTGGGATTAATAATAATTGTACTAATTATTGTTTTGCATAATGATATTCTCAAAAAGAGCAAATTTGCTTTTATACTCCTATTTATAATCGCTAGTAGTGGTGTAATGTATATATTTTCAAGTGATGTTATTCAGGACAAGCTTGAGGAGGATTATGGAAATCAAAATGCAGATGGGTCACTAAATGTGCGTCTGTTTGACAACTTAGCTATGATACAAATGATTTCTGAACGTCCATTAGTAGGATACGGTATAGATTCAGAGGATTACGATATGAGATCTTTAGAACTAAACAATAGAACATCATCTAATGGAGTTCTTGCACTATGTGCTAGTTTTGGGCTTCCAATAATGTTCTTTTATGTAATAACTGTGTTTAGAACTTTGAAGGTCAAAGATTTACATTTTAATAATATAGCTGCTTGCCTTTTGTTTTTGTTTTTTAACTGCTTCAACGGTATGATTATACATTCAATTGTGTGGGCAGTATTTTTAGATTATAAAAAAGAAAATACTTAACTTCTAACTTTTAGTAATTGAAATAATGGGACAATATGATATCTCTGTTGTTTTAGGCTCCAAAAATAGAAAAAAGCTAATAAAAGCTACAATAGAAAGTATAAGGGGAAATAAGTTCAATGGTTCAATAGAAATCATTGTAATAGACGGTGGCTCAACTGATGGTACATGTGATTGGTTAGCTAAACAAACAGATATTTTTACTATAATTCAGCCTAATTATACGACAACTAATGACCAAGGAATAAAATGTAAAGCGCATTCATGGGGGGAATTTATGAATATTGGTTTTAAATATTCCCATTCGGATTATATTGTAATGATTTCAGATGATCTGATACTAGCACCCGGTTGTCTTCAGAAGGGATATGACGAACTAAAGAGAAGAATTGGGAATGGTGAAAAAATAGGCGGTGGTGCATTTTATTTTAGAGAATATCCCAGGCATGATTATTATCGAGTGATAATGCTTCCCAAAGGATATATTAATATCAATCATGGCTTTTATTATAAGCCAGCTTTGGAGAATGTAAATTGGTTGGATGAGATAAATTATTTTTTTTATTGTGGAGATGGTGATATTGCAATGCGATTAAATGAAAATGGTTGGAAAACCATTCCTTTAAATGAATGCTATGCAGCTCATTTAGTTCATTTACCTGTAAATAAAAAAAAGATTCCAAAATGGAGACTTATTGACATGGATACATTTGAAAAGTTGTATCCTTATAAATGTATTGGTGATACAATTGAAAAGAATAGTGTCAATGTAAAGATTGATACATCGGCCTTTTGGAAATATGCATTGAAGAATGTATTATGTGGATATTTACTAAAAATGTATGATAACTACATCAATAAATGAAAGCTCAAAAGGTTTTTAATGCATTTACAACATATTGTAATTTGCTGAAATTAAGATGTATAGGGGTGCAGGTTGGTAGGAAAGCAAGGTTTTGTGGTGATGTATGCTTTTGTATCAACAAAAATTCAAAAGTGGTATTTGGTAAAGGGTTGATTATTACTGGAGGATACAATATTAATGCTCTATCACCATCGGAGCGTTCTTATATATTGGTAAGAAAAAATACAGAACTGATTATAGGTGATAATTGTGGATTTTCTAGTATTTGTATAAGTGTACACGATTCTATTAGAATAGGAAATAATGTCATAATTGGTGCTAATACTAGGTTGAATGATAGTAATGATCATTCAATCAATTACTTGGAGAGAAGGATGGAACGAGAATATAAAGATTGGTCAAAACTAAATATTGATCATGCTCCTATTATTATAGAAGATGATGTTTTTATTGGAGCGCACTGTATTATTTCTAAGGGAATAACCATAGGTGCTCGTTCAATTGTGGCTGCGGGATCTGTGGTTGTAAAATCTATTCCATCTGATGAAGTTTGGGGAGGAAATCCAGCTAAATTTATAAAAAAGTTGCAAAACTAAAGAGATGAAGGTCATTGTATTTCAGGGAGGATTAGGAAATCAGATTTTTGAGTATGCATATTATTCTTATCTCAAAAATAAATATAAAAATGAAAGATTTTTTGCCTATTATCCAAAGGCAGCATTAAAACGTCATAATGGATTTGAGTTAAGTAGACGATTTGAAGTAGAAATGCCTCCTACGTCTTTTCTTACGAACTTGCTAGGAGGGATTCTCTTTTATCTTAATAAGATTTTTAGAAGGGTAGGCTTTTTACCATGGTTTGTTAATGATGATAGTGGTCGGCATGAAGATGCGTTATTTCATGATGGATATATGCAGGATCGAAAATTTGTTGGAAATAATTTTTCGTTGTTATTTAAATCTTTAGAGTTATCAGCGAAGAATATAGAACTAATTAAGCGACTGAAATCAGAGAATTCTGTATCTATTCATATTAGAAGAGGGGACTACTTGTGGCAAAAAGAAGCTGAAATATTTGGTAATATTTGTACAGATGAGTATTACAAAAGGGCAATACAAGCAGTTTATCAGACGACTGATAATCCATTATTTGTTTTTTTTTCTAATGATCCTGATTATGTGAAAAAGCATTATAGATTAGAAAACATGCTTGTTGTTGATTGGAATACAGGTGATAATAGTTTTATTGATATGTACTTAATGTCTAATTGCAAGTCTATGATATTGGCTAATAGTACTTTTAGTTATTGGGCAGCCATACTTAATAATAATGTGCAAAAAGTTTTCTGTCCTCCTAAATGGTCGAATGTAAATAACCCTCCTGAAATTATTATGGATAATTGGATAATAATTAATTGCTTCTAATATGAAACCTTTAATTTCTATAATTGTACCTGTTTATAATGTAGAGGCATACCTAGCTAAATGTGTAGACAGTATTTTGGCACAAACATATACTAATCTTGAAATTATTCTTGTTAATGATGGTAGTTCTGATGATTGTGGAAGACTCTGTGACGAATATGCAAAACAAGATAAGCGTATAAAGGTTATACACAAAAAGAATGGAGGGCAGAGTGATGCACGTAATGTGGCAATAGATATAGCAACAGGTGAATTTATTTCTTTTATTGATAGTGACGACTATGTTACTGATAACTATATAATGACTCTTTATTTATTGATAGAAAAATATAAGTGTAAAGTTTCAGTCGCATTATATACCACTTTTGTTGAGGGTTCCACTCCTAATATTGTTGATGAGGTTTACAAAGAAGATTGTCAGACAAATATAAAAGCTATAGAAGAAATGTTTTATCAGAAGAAATATGATACAGCACCATGGGCAAAACTTTATCATAGTTCTTTGTTTACTACTGGAATTCGTTATCCAGAAGGTATAATCTATGAAGATTTAGCTACTACTTATTTGTTGATATTTCAGTCTGATAAAGTAGCGTTTTGTAATAAAAGGATATACAATTATTTATTACGGAAAGATAGTAGTGGAAGATCACCTTTTGGCTCCCAGAAAATGGATAGTGCATTAAAAGTATGTGAATTGATGGAAAGTCACTTAGATATTCTTGGTAAAGTAATGCAAGCATATCAATGTAGAATGATGAGCTTCTTTTTTCATCTTTTACTTAAAATGCCGGATGGCTATGAACATCGTAATATGCTTTACAATAGAATAAAGGCAATACGTTGGTCTGTTTTATGTAATAGCAGGGCAAGGAAAAAAGCACGTGTGGCTAGTTTGCTTTCCTATTTTGGATTAGGTGTCGTGAAAGGTGTGTTTCATTTGATAGATAGGAGATAAATATTTAGATAATATGCTTTCGCTCTAGAGAGATTGCGTAAGTATATACTTTTTATAGGATTATGGATGTTATGGTTAATATGTAACAATATTTGTGAGGTTAAGCTCTTGGCTTAATGTTAATTATTTACTCATCTTTGATATGGATAAAATAAAAATAATGCATATCGTGCAATCTCCTGGTGGGGTTGCTCGTTATCTTTCTATGTATTTGAAATATTCGGATAAGAATAGATTTGAACATATATTGATTTGCTCTTTGGATTATAAAATAGAAAAGATGGAATATTTAGTCGAGCATATAGAATACTTATCTATGGGGAGACAAATTTCTATAATAAATGATGCAAAGGGAATTTGGGCTATACGGAAATTTATAAAAAAGTATATGCCAGATGTCATATATATGCACAGTAGTAAAGCTGGTGCTTTAGGAAGATTGGCAGATATCGGATTTAAAAATATAGTTTTATATAATCCTCATGGTTGGGCATTCAATATGAATAACATATCTGTAATCAAAAAAAAGGTGTATGCATTGATTGAGAAGGTGTTAGCTTATAAAACTAATATGATCATAGCTATTTCTGCTTGGGAAAAGGAGAGTGCTGTAAAATATAAAATTTGTTGTTCGGATAAGATTCATATTATACCTAGTGGTGTTGACGTATGCTTGTATGATGAGGAACGAGGTAGATATGACTTAAATAGGAGCAAATTGAAGATACCATTAAACGCTTATGTAATAGGTATGGTAGGAAGAATATCTTATGGTAAAGGCCCTGATTTATTTATAAAAGCAGCTGCACTTATTAAAGAAAAAATTCCTAATGCTTTTTTTGTTATTGTTGGAGATGGTGAAGAAAGGGCATCTGTTGAAAATTTACTTTCAGAGATGAGATTAAAAGATGACTTTCTTATAACTGGATGGGTTTCTAACCCGATAGAATATATCCAACTCTTCGATCAAGCGATGTTATTAACTCGTTGGGAAGGGTTTGGATTGGTGTTAACAGAATATATGTTGGCAGAAAAACCTATAATTACAACTAGAGTGGGAGCAGTTCCAGATTTAATGCAGCAAGGAAAAAATGGCATAATGATCGATGTCGGAGATATCGAAGGAATTGTTGAAGCCTCATTTAAGTTATATACAGATAATCAATATAGGCAGACACTAGTATCTAATGGACGTTCAACTGTACGAAATTTATATGATATACGCTGTACAGTAAAAGAACATGAACGTTTACTTATGAGTGCGAGATATTGATGATTTAAAAAAATAAGAAATGGTATAAAATAAAATGTTGAGAT